>Ga0209081_1001210_pt1 | contig 15493 bp, 9 predicted proteins | sample GOMGulsemesocosm_4_FD_184636 | JGI IMG/M metagenome (GOLD analysis project Ga0209081, IMG submission 184636) | Methane-oxidizing microbial communities from mesocosms in the Gulf of Mexico - GOM15B Gulf of Mexico (SPAdes) (version 2) | ecosystem: Environmental > Aquatic > Marine > Cold seeps... | reverse complement strand
CTCCCCCACTACCACATCGCCAACGTCCAGGTCGTTGTACTCAGACATTTCCGTGGAATTATAAGAGGTCACAGATGTGATCGTGTGGCCCCCTATATCATTAAAATTCAATTCCAGGGTACTGATCTCGGTCTGAATTTCTACCGTATGGGGGCGGGCGGTCACACCCAAGTTATCGCCCAGGGTGATATCACCGTGAACACCAGAGCCTACAACCTGGAAAGACTCAACCACGCTGTTTTCAACATACTCACTGGTCAGTACCGCGCTAAAATCATCACTGGGTTCATAGGCGACCGTAATGCGGCTGCCCGTAACATCCGTGTCGTCCTCAGTGCCGGTGTTGACGTTTGTATTGCCCTTGCCTTCATTGGAGTTATAAATACCCGCTAGGCGGATCGCCAGTGTGTCGCTCACCGGTAGATTCAAGCCAAACTCACCAATGTGCGTGCCGTCATCACTTAGACTGGCTTTCACCTGCCCTTCCACGGCATCAAAACTCGGGCGTTTGGTGTGCATCAAGATAGCCCCCGCGGGAGAGGTTTTTCCTTGCAGCGTCCCCTGAGGACCGCGCAAAACTTCCAAGCGCTCGACATCAAACATAGAGGTGAACATGGCCGAGGCACGATACACGGCGCCATTCCAGTAAACATCCACCGCCTCATTAGCCGCCGATTGGCGATCGTAGGTAACACCGCGCAGACTGACTTGAGTATTGGTGGCATTGGTCTGTGTCATGTTCAGACCAGGAATCATTTTAGTGGCGTCGGTAAAACTGGTTATGCCATTATCATCCAAAGCCTCAGAGCTCACCGCCGCAATTGATGCTGCGATATCTTGTAAATTCTCGGCACGTTTTTGCGCCGTCACCACCACCTCTTCCAACACCAAACCCTCAGCCGACAGCTGAGCGCTGCCCAACAGCGTTGCGGTAATGGCAGCTGCCAAGCAAGCCGGCTTAAAACGTACTAGTCCTGAATAATCCATGCGAGTGACCTCAATTATTATTTTATATAGTCCACGTAGCGAATACTAAACAATGCGAATATCGAACCTATTCTCCAAGGCGCCGCCTTTACTCAGCGGCACTTTTGATAGAGTAATCCTAAGCAGTATTTTATTCTTTCACATAGTCCAAATAGCGGATGCTAAAGAAGGCGCACTCCGAACTACCATTCTAATAATTGACTAAAGACTTAGGTTTATTCAACTAGACCTTAACAGCCCACTTAAGCACTATTAATACACATTTTCTGAGTGTGGCTCAAGGGTAGAAAGAGCCTATTCTTCGTAACTGCTTACAAGATAGCCCCCAGCCTCTTTTAATCGGGCCTTACCCTCGAAAACACCATCGGAGCGACTCACAATAAATGGGCCAAGTCTTTACAATTCCTCACTTGCCTCACAAATCAATCAAACTCAGTATCAGGGTTAAGCCCTTGAGAGAGGCGCTCAGTCGCTGGCCAGTTTGCACCTAGTAAACGGCCGCTGCTCACCAGAGCAAGATGCGCAAGCTAACCTATACTGAGCACCATTCATGAAAGTGCACTGAACTCTATATATCGCCTGCGTCTTTCTACGAGCGCATTTTTTAACATCAGAAAAAGAGTGGATTACTATGCAAGATTTTAAAGATAAGGTTGCCGTTATCACCGGTGGCGCTGGCGGCGTAGGCCGAGCAATTGCGATGGCCCTGGCAAAAGAAGGTGCAAAGGTTGTCATTTCTGACGTTAACACCGAGAAACTGGAAGAAACCACCGCAGAACTCAAGCAAATACACCCTGAAGCCATGGGTATCCGCTCTGACGTAACTAAGCTCGACAGCGTTAAGGCCCTGGCTGATGAGGTTTATGGCAAGTTCGGTCAGGTTGATCTGATGTTTGCTAACGCCGGTATCGGTGCTGGTGAGTTCGGTAACATGTGGGATTACGATGACAACGACTGGAACTTCAGTTTCAATGTCAACATGTGGGGCGTGATCAACTCTATCCGCGCCTTTATGCCGCGCATGACAGACTGCAAAAACGAATCACACTTCGTGATCACCGGCTCTGCTAACGGCGCCGTACTAAAACTGCCGTACACCCCAATCTACACAGCGACGAAAGCAGCGGTTCAGTCTATTACTGAAAACCTCTACCAACAGTGCAACATGATGGGTTTCTCGGTGAAAGTATCCGCCCTGTTCCCTGGCCCACACACCGTTGCGACAGGTATTTTTGACTCAAGCGATGTTCGCCCGGATGAGCTGGCTGCTGATCCAAACAAACCAGACTTCGGCATGAAGACAGCCGACGATATGATTAAGATGATGGCTGAAGCCGGTGTACAAATGCAGGTGACTCAGCCTGAAGAAGTCGCCGCAACAGCGCTACAGGGTATCCGTGACGACAAGTTCTGGATCCTGCCACTGACTGAAGAGATTGAGGGCATGATTGAAGCTCGCCACCAGTCCATCATGCAGCGCACCAACCCTGAAATCCCATCTCTGTAAGCTCGCGCACCGATGGCATCAAGCAGCGGTTTAGGCCGCTGCGCAGGACAAAAAACCAGACTTCGGTCTGGTTTTTTTATGTCCTTAAGAAGCCGTAGCGTAGCTTAATGCTTCATTTCCACGCATTAAGCTACGTCCCTTTGCACACCCTTATAATTCCAAACGCTCTTTTTCGCCACTGCACCTCATTCTCTGGCATAATCGCGCGACAGCAATCAATACTAGCGACGTGTTTAAAATAGGCCTTCCCAATAGAGAAGGCCTGATAGCAAAGGGGGGTGGCAAGAATAATGCCTGAAAGATTCACTATGGTTGCCACGTGGGCAAGGGCCATCGTCAACGCACTGGATGCCGATGACTGCGTCAGCCAGAACTTATTCGATGAGCTGGGCCTCGACAGCAGTCAAAGCTACGACCCCAATGCCCGCTACCCTATATCTAAGATATTCGAGCTGCTGTTACGCGCGGCTGAGCTATCCGGCGACCCGGAGTTTAGCCTTAAAGTTTCTCGGCACCTGCCACAAACCTACATACCCGCCCTAGGCCTACTCTTTGCCTCCAGCGACAACCTATACAAAGGACTAGAGGCACTCTGCCGATTTTTTGAGCTGGTTAACGATGGCGTCACGCTGGAAATGCAGCATCAAGGCGACAGTGTTTTTTTAGACTACCGCCTATCCGATGCCGCCTCGTATTTACTGTCCATTGACGAAACCGCTCAACTGCCGCCCGTCGCCGTTGAAGTCACCTTTGCCGGTCTGGTCGACAGCGTACGCAACACCTTCAACCCACAATTTGGGGTCAAAAATGTCTACGTCTGCCACTCCAAGAGCGGTGTCGAAGACGTTCTGGCAAAGTTTTTTAAGGCGCCAGTCCATTATGATCAACCCTACAATCGCTTAGAGATTGATTACGCCCTGCTCTGCAAGCCACTGGTCACGGCCAACCCAGAACTCGTACAACTGAACGAGCAGGTGGTAAAAGGCTATCTAGACGCCAACACTCAGGACGCCATCATCACGCAAACTCAGCTGCATATTTTAGACATGCTGCCCAAGGGCGAACCCAGCCAAGAAGAGGTGGCCAGGGCGCTGTTTCTATCCAGTCGCCAACTGCGCCGAAAGCTGCAACAATCGGGCACTAATTACGCCAAGGTTCTGCAGCAGACACGCCACGACCTAGCGAAGAAGTATCTGGCCCAGGCCAAACTGCCCCTTGTGGAAATTACACAGCTGCTGGGTTTTAGTGATCAAAGCAATTTCTCCAAGGCCTTTAAGCGCTGGGAAGGCAGTGCGCCTGCCACCTTTCGCAAACAAAACCACAGCGCAAACCAAGCAAACAGAATTGACAAGCACTAGACTTAACTAGCGCCCAACCCCATGCATTGAGGCCGGCAATTTATGCCCATTAAGATTGATATTGCAACCTACTCTCAACTCTTAGATTCCCTCTATGAAGGTGCGACGACCGCCAACAAAGAGCGCTCGTTCCTTTCTGAGCTCAAAACGATTCTCAATTTACAGCACGCCAGCTTGATCGTGCGCCAACCGTCACCCACCGACGGCGGCCTGTTGTTCAGCAGCGGTGAAGAGCTCGACATCACCATGCTCGAAACCAGCAAAAGCCTATACATGAGTCAGTACTACGCCCAAGACCCGCTGGTCAACATCCCCCTCAACGAAGTGGTCACCCTGCAGGACATCATGCACCAGGACCAGTTGGTAAAAAGCGATTACTACCAGCTCTTTCTCAAACCCTCCAATATTTACAGCATTGCTGGCTTAGACTGGCTCACCGACCGCAGCAGCCGTATCAGCCTGAGGCTTTCGCGCGACCCCGAGCAGGGCGATTTCACCCAGCCGGAGCGCGACTTCCTCACCATGCTGGTGCCTCACTTGGCGCGCTCTATCTCACTGGGTATTGAGATGCAGCAGCTGGAGTCCGAGCGTCAGGTCTACGCCCAATCAATATCCAAGCGCTCCATCGGTATTCTTACCCTCGACAAGAGCGGTGAAATCCTGCGCATGAACAACACCGCTGAGCAGTACCTGATGGAGAAGGATGGTATCGGCCGTGGTCAGAGTCACGTGCAACTGAAGAATTCGACACTCAACGACACTCTCAAGGGTTATATCACCGAAGCACTGGACGCCATCCAGAAAAACGAGCGGGTGCCCATCAACGCCTTGGCCGTGCCGCGCCCATCCGGGAAGCTCGACTATCAAATAGTCGTCAAACCCATGCCCATCGACAAACAAAAAGAGTCCGATGGCTCGCCCTACTTGATGCTTTTCATGCAGGACCCAGAAAAGAATCTAGAGATTTCTGTGCGCCTGCTGATGAATCTCTACCACCTGACCCTCTCGGAAGCGACCATCGCTATCCTGCTGTCTGAGGGCAACACCATGGACGAGGTGGCCGAAGAGCTGGAAATCAAAAAGAATACAGTGCGAGCGCATCTGCGCTCTATCTTTGCAAAAACAGGCGTCACGCAACAGTCCATGCTGGTCTCGCTGGTGCTTACCAGTTTGGCCTCAACTCCGTAACGTTTAAAGTCGCACAGAGCCCGTCGATGATGCGTCGCTCCATTTTTCTGCGTCATCGACTTTCACTTGGCAGACTGAATAAATACACACATCCGCGAATAACGGACAGACACTATGAACTTCTGCAGCCAGTGCGGACATGCCCTTGCCCTACGAGAAATCAGTGGCGATCATCAGGCCCGCATGCAATGCACCAATGACAAGTGCGCTATCGTGCACTATCAAAATCCAAAAATCCTCGTCTCCTGCTTTGCCACATGGGAAGACAAGGTGCTGTGCATGAAACGTGGCACAGAACCCTTTAAAGGGCAGTGGGCGATACCCTCAGGTTTTATGGAGAACGATGAAACCCTACAAGAGGCTGCCGCCCGAGAACTGCTTGAGGAAACCTGCGCTCGTGTCGACATCAGTAAAATGGAGCTTTACACCATTGGCACGCTGATTAAGATGAATCAGATTTACATCGTCTTCCGCGCGCCGCTGCTCAGCCCACACTTTGAAACCACAGCAGAGGCCGAAGAGATTCGCTTGCTGAGTAAAGATGAATTCCCCTGGGATGATTTCGCCTTCAAAGATGTTGCCATCAATGTGCGTAAATTCTTTGATGAGTTCGAAGGCAACCGCTTTGGCGTTTACGTGGGTGCCCTGCGCAACGGCGAGAACATCATTACAGAAGTCAGCCACCAGCAGCACTAGGCTGGCTGCTCAGCGCTGAACCCATTAGCGCCTGTGCTTAGCGAGGCAAAAAAAAAGCCGCGTATCGTCAGATACGCGGCTTTTTTATTTGAGCATTAGGGGAGCAAGCCCCCCCTCCCCAAAGCTACACCAAAATAGCAGGTAACTGCTTGGTCAGTGCGTCTTTGTTACTCGTGGCCGAACCGGTTAATGCAAAACCTAACAGCTCGCCCTGCGGGTTGCGGAAGGTGGCTTTGACACTGTTCGGCGCCTCCTCCTCAATAGTCCACTCGCCCTCAACATCACGCGGCGCGGGAGAGACGGTCACTGGACACAGGGTCGTCTTAACCGCAACCGGCATAGCCGAGTAGCTGACTTCTGTACGCTCGCCGGCCAAGGTCTTTGCCAGCGCACGTGCGCCCACCATCAATGGTGCAATGTAGTACAGCAGGTGGCCAGCCACTTCGGCACAATCGCCCAAAGCAAACACGTTCTTCACCGAGGTCTCCAGCGCACGATCGGTCACAATACCGCGATTCACATCCGCGCCAGCCTGAACGGCCAGGTCGGTACGAGCGCGAACACCAATGGCAGACAAGACCACATCGGCCTCCACCTTGGTGCCGTTTTTCAGCGTTGCAATCACACCCGTACCGTTTGAGTCGAGGCTCTCAACCACAGTACCAAAGTGGAAGGTCACGCCCTTCTCGGCCAATACATTTTTCAGCGCCGTACCGGCCGCTGCGGGCAACAAGCTGGCCAAAGGTGTTGGCATAGGGTCAACCACTTCAACCGATACACCCGCACCCGTCAGGTCGTTGGCGTATTCAGAACCGATCAAACCAGCACCAATCACCAGTACCTTCTTGGCCCCCACCATGGCGGTGCGGAAGCGTGCGTAATCCATCAGGTCGTTGACGGTGTAAACGCTAGCAGCGGCGCTGCCCTGAACTGGTACCGTAATACACTCGGCGCCCGATGCGATCACCAGCTTGGCGTACTTAACGACCTTGCCGTCAAAGGTAACGGTTTGCGCCATCGAGTCTATGGCATCCACCTTGGTAAGAATGTGGATACTCGCACTCAGGTTTGCCGCCATGTCAGCTGAGGCGGTGGTCACCAGGTCAGCCGCCGACTTATTTTTGGTAAAACCAGTAGACAGCATCGGCTTGGAGTAGAACTCACCCTCATCCGACGTCACCATAATAAGCGGCGTGACCTTATCGAGCTTGCGGAATTCACGCGCCAGGTTATAACCAGCCAAACCCGTACCGATAATGACAACAGGCTCAAGTGAATTATCAACAGACACGGCAGCTGCTACAGCTGGAGCCGCGGCAGGGGCGGCTACGGTCTCGGAGCCTTCCATCAACTCAAAGTCTTCCTTGCCTACACCACAGTCCCAACACTCCCAGTCCTCAGGAACATCTTCCCAGCGCGTGCCAGGTGCAATGCCATCTTCTGGGTAACCGTCGGCTTCATCGTAGATGATGCCGCAAACAATACATTCCCACTTGCGGAACACTTCATTGCTGGCCAGGGTTGCGGCAGGCTCGGCTACAGCGGCTACTGGCGTTGCTTCTGCTTTGGCCGGCTCGGCGCCGGCAACCATTTGTGGTGACTCAACATCGGTGGCCAGCTCAAAATCTTCTTTACCTACACCACAATCAGGGCAGAGCCAATCCTCGGGAACATCCTCCCAGCGAGTGCCTGGAGCAATGCCATCATCGGGCCAGCCTTCGGCTTCGTGGTAATAGATACCACATACAATGCATTCCCAAGTCTTATATTCGGCCATCGTAAACCTCTGTTGTTATACACGGCCACCCTCTTGGTGCGCCGGTTTGTCTCATTTTGCCCAGACCGATTTCGGCCTGAGTCAGTTAAATATGCTTGGCTCGGTAGCCCAAATCGAAAAAATACACAAAAACTCGATTTTTTACCATTGCCCAGATGGGGTAAGCAGGCCGCGCGAGATTAGCGAATTTTACCGGCTTGCGACCAGTTAAGAAAGATAAAGACTTCAATAGAGTGAGCCAATAGGGGCTGCTGACTCAGTCTGCCTCCTGGTATTCACACACAGAAAACAGCAGGTAGCGGGTCAGTTCATCAACACGTTGACGTAATGGATAGTCGGGGAAACTGGTCCAGTGGATCATAATACCGTTGATTGCCGAAACAATGATCTCGGCGTAGAAATCAGCCGAGAGTTTTTCGCTCACCTCACCGCGCTGCTGTGCCCGTTCCACCAAACGCTTAAACGCCGCGCAAGACTTCTTCAAATGCTCATCGGCGCGGCTGTCGGTATTGGCGCCCATCATGGCTTCACGAATCAGCAGCCGCTCAATTGCGGCGTAGGTTCCAAGGCCTGTCTCAATATTACCCATGTAGCTTTTGATTGTTTCACGCAGGCTTTGCTCCTTCTCATAAAGAAGCTTTAACAGCGCTTCATTGGGGGAGTAGAGCAACTTATCGCACAACTGATAAATCAATTCCTGCTTGCCAGAGTAGTGGTTGTAAAAGGTCTTCCGAGCAATGTCGGCCTGCTCACAAATATCTTCGACCGTCGCTTGCTCGCAGCCCTTTTCTTCCATAAGCGACATGGCCGCCCCGGCAATGCGCGCTTGGACTTCCAACTTACGTCGCTCACGGCGAGTGAGGTCGGGCTGATCAGCAATGGAGAGCAGCTGGTTTCTAGCGCCTAGTAGCATGGTCAATTTCCTTTGGTATTCAATAACAGCAGTCGCCCAGAGCAGAAAGCACCTGATGAGGCAACTACTTACACACACGTGTCATTTTACACACACCAAAGGAAATTAGCTAGATCGTAAATATCGCTCGCCAAAAAGTTCTTTAAAAACGGTATGTTAGTGTACCCGTAAGGGTATCGCGATCATTAAAGCCCGCATCCAATACCAGCTGCCAATGCCGATCCAGCTCAAGCTGCGCCGTCACCACGGTGTTCCACTCTTTCGCGGTATCGGTATCGAGCAGAGTGGTTAATACCTGGCCGTTTAACTCCTGCTCAATCGTCAAGGTTTGCGCTAGATCCATATAGGAGGCGCCCAGCATTATCGAATAAGGCATATCCATGACTCGGGAGGTATACCCGATGCGCGGGGTAATCAACAAGGTATCAATTTTGCTGGCAACCAGATCCAAATCCGTCTCTGTGTAGTTAACATCCAGCGAGGCGATGAAATTTTTATAGCCATAAACCAGGGTCAGACCGAGCCCCAGTACATTGCCCTCGTAAGCTTCCTCAATAACAAAGTGCTGATCTGGGGCGCGCAACGGCATATCGACCGTCATGGCCGTCACCGCAGAACCCTCAAGCTTGGCGCCAATGGCGTAGACATTCATAAACGGCAGCAGCCAGACATCAAAGCGCAAATTGGTAATATCGGTATCCGATGAAGAGTCCCCCAGCCTCACCGTTGAAAGCGCCTGTTCACTGCCATCCACCTTCACCGAACGCAGGTTGCTCGATGTGGTTACATCCTTCTGGTTCATATGCCCAATGCTAATACCGTAAGCCAGCGGTAATTCAATGCCCTGTTCACGCAACTCATCCCCCCACAGAGGAAAGGTCGAGCCTGCCAAAGCCCCAGACATAAAAAAAGCGGACACAGCCGCCAACAAAAACAGTGGTGTTTTCATAACATACCCTTTAATAAGCAAAGCCAATTTATCACTCATGGTAACAGCCGCTCAGCAGACATAACTCAAGACAGGTCAATAAATGTCGGTTTAAGAAGTTGCAGAACAAAAAAGACAAAGGTCAGGGATGGCCTGAATGCCTTTTTTGCATCGTGACATGGATGTCACTTATTAGAGCACCAAAAGTAGGCGCCCTTAAGCGATGCAGGAGCAGCTGGACCCTTACACCCTGTAAACAATCGCTCCTCGTCATCCTGACGCCGCGATATACATTACATCCCTGTAAATAAAAAAGGCCCCCGTATTGGGAGCCTTTTCATCAAGTCGTCAGGCCGCCTACTTCAGCGAGTCCATCAACTCACCCGCTTTAGCGGCTACTGCTCCAACAGCCGATTCAACCGCATCGCTCACCGCTGAACCCATGTCTTTTACGTCTTCTACCAGGGTGCTTTCACGCGCAGGCAGCTCGGGGTTCAAACGTACACGCCCCCAAGGCGTTCCGTAGTGGATGCGACCGGCGTCATCCAACAGAGTACCCGCAAACATCGGGTTGTAGCGCTGACCGCCAATCACATAGTGAAACTCCGATTCGCCGGTGCTCCAGTCCATCGCTTCCAGGGTCCACTTATTCTCACGCGCACCAATCAGGTAAACCATGTTGCCCGGCTGGCTGATGATTGGCACAGCGCTTGGCGAACTCACACCATTGTTGACCCAAGCCACGTTTAACTCGTTCTTTTCGGCATCCCATTCAAACTTCTGCACGCCAAACGGCTGGTGATCCGGGTGACTGCCCAAGAAGCTCAACAACAGCGCTTCGGCCTGCTTAGGCAGGTACCATGGGCGGTTGCGAGGGTTGTTATTAACAACCAGAGCGCCGTAACCGTGAACCACTACAGACTGCTCAGACTGAATCTCATCGAGGTCCTGCTCGCCCATTTTCACCGGCAGAGTGCCGGCTAATCGGCGAGGGTGGCCCGGTAGGCCTTCCCAGTCGGCGGGGATTTCATCGCGCCAGTAGTAGTTGATGTTCATCGCCGCGTTGCCGTCGGTGATCACCACCAGCTTATCTTCATCGCCGTCAAAGCCAATCAGTGATGGCGTAGAACCGGTACCGTGACCCCAACTGTTGTCGTAAGCCTCAACCCAAGCGCCGTCTTCTTCTTTGGTCGAGAAGCCATCGCCAGTCCACATGACCTTGTGCATGTATTGCTGCGAGGCTATGTAGATAGCGCCGTCATCTCCCACAGAAGGTGCGTTGCGCACCCAGCCGTAGCCGGTAGGTTTGGTCGACTTATCAGCCGCGCCTTCGTTGTGCTGAATATCAGCCAGGCGGTATTCACTGAAATCTGGCTTAACCGCCAACAGCTTACCGTGCTCAGTAATGGTGACGATCCAACCGTCATAGGTCATGTTCAGACCCATGGCGTAACCGGTCATTTCTTTCGGGTAGGTAAAGGTACGTTTCAACTCAATAGCCGAACCACGCACACCCTCTTCTGCGTCGCTATAAGCTTCGATATATCCCGCTTTATTGGCTACGAAGTAGGTATTGGTGTTATCCAACAGCGTGTAAACACTGGCCAATGAACGCAGCTTTTGCGCCTCTTTGAAAGAGCGCGCAAGGGCAAACAAACCGGTGTTGTTTTCGTCGAAGTAGTTGATCGCGCTGTCAGCGTCCTCCTCAGTCCAGTGCTGCACACCCTCAAGCATTCGGGTGGTCAGGACTTCGTGGCTATCAAAGTCGATCTTAACGATGCGATCCAAACCATTACCCCAGAGCACACGTTTACCGTCTGGGTACTCACCTGAGGTGTAAGCACCAAAGAATGCAGGGCCCACTGGAATGTATTCAATCTCGCTGGCCTTCAATTGACGAGTCTCATCAACAGGCCCCATAACCGGCATGACATCCTGCTGAGCCGCATCACCGTGTGGCATTGGATACTGGGAATCAGCCAGGTGGGGGTTCTTAGGGGAGAGTTGTGCCGCGGTCGCCGACACGGCAATACAGCTGGCCACCAGGGCAGACATCACCTTGCGCTTATTCATCATTTCGTTCCTTTTCCTCAGCTCCGAGTGTTAAAGCATCCATGACCGTTACACAGACCGTCATTTGTACGCTGCCTTAATAGTAATCACTCTAGGCTACCGTGTTTATTTTTGTAAAAAGGCCTCCATAATTAGGAGGCCTTTTTAGGATGGACCTAAGTCCGAATTCAAACAACGTCCAGATTAAGCACCCACTGGATCACGCTCGTCCGCTATGGCCTCAACCACATCAGCGGTTGTCGGCTCCGCAACAACAGCATCCACAGCGTCGCTCGATTCTGGCGCCTCAACCTTAGGCAATTCAGGGTTCAGGCGCACACGCCCCCAAGGACCGCCGTAGTGAATGCGACCCGCTTCATCGAGCAGTGCACCCGAGAAGAACGGGTTGTAGCGCTGACCGCCAATTACATAGTGGAAAGAAGACTCACCACTGTCCCAGTCCAGCGCCTCGAGCGTCCACTTGTTGTCGCGGGCGCCAATCAGGTAAACCGAGTTAGAACCGTGGCTGATAATTGGCACGCAGCTGGGTGAGCTCACCGAGTTATTTACCCAGGCGGTATCCAGGGTACGCGTCTCAGGGTTCCAGGCAAACTTTTGTACGCCGTAAGGCTGGTGCTTAGGGTTGCTGCCCATAAAGCTGATCAGCAAGGTTGCCGCCTGCTCTGGCATATACCAAGGGATGTTACGCGCCTTGTTATTCACCACAATCGCGCCGTAACCACCGACCACCACAGACTGTTCAGACTGAATCTTCTGCAGGTTCTGCTCACCCATGGTCACAGGCGCGATGCCCGCAACACGCCGCGGCTGACCCGGCAGCGCGGCCCAATCGGCTGGAATCTGATCGCGCCAGTAGAGCATCAAGTTCATGCGCTCGGCGCCGTCGGTGATCACCACAAACTGGTCTTCTTCGCCAAAACCCATCAACGATGGTGTCGCACCACTGCCGTGACCCCAAGTATTGTCGTAAGGCACGGCCCAAGCGCCGTCTGCCTCACTGGTGGAGAAACCATCGCCGGTCCACTTCACCTTGTGCATATATTCCTGCGAGGCTACATAGATAGAACCATCATCGTCGATGGCCAGGCCATTGCGCACCCAGGCGTAACCGGTACGCCCGGTCTTCTTCTCCGCGGCGCCCTCAGAGTGCTGTAACTTGCCGACACGGTACTCGGAGAAATCCGGCTTGATCGCCAGCAGCTCGCCATTTTCAGTCACCGTCACCAACCAACCGTCATAGGTCATGTTAATGCCCATGCCATAACCGGTGATTTGTGCAGGAAAGTTAAAAGTACGCTTAGGCTCAATCTTTGATTCGCGAACACCGGGTTTGGCGTCGCCATAGGCGGTCATAAAACCGCGTTTGTCGGAGACAAAATAGGTATTGGTGTGATCCAACAGGGTATAGATACTGGTCAACGACTTAAGCTTCTGCGCCTGCTGAAAGCCCGCGTAGATCGCAGAGATGCCATCATTATCCGCTTCAAAGACCGCAATCGCCTCATCCGCGTCCTGCTCTGTGTAACGTTTCTCGGCATCCGGCAGGTAATAGGTAGTCAGCAGCTCGTGGGTTTCATGGTCGAGCTTAACAATGCGGTCGAGGCCATTGCCCCAGAGCACCCGCTTATTGTCGAGGTACTCGCCCGAAGTACTCATGCCAAAGTAGGCAGGCCCGGTCGGCGTATATTCAATCTCGCTGGGCTTGAGTGCACGAGTGGAATCCATCGGCCCTGCAACCTTGACGCTGTCCTGCTGAGCCGAGTCCACATGCCCCACGGCATAGACCGAGTCAGCCAAATAAGGGTTCTTAGTAGGTAGATTCGCCGCCAGAGCAGAAACACTCACACAGCCCCCGACCAGAACACCCAACAAACTACTTGTACACTTCATCATTCCACCCACTTTTGAATTCAAGAAAACCTTCACTCGGCTGCCATAACGTCCGTCATTTATTAAGTGACAGTACTCGCGAAGTCGACCCAAGCTCCATGGCATCACCTGACTGAACAGGGAAGAGCGCCAAACACAACTTAATACCATCAACTTAAGTAAGGTAATTAACTGCCCAGCTTAAATCAACGCCAAGAAAGCTCGACTAACAAATCTAAACAAACTGGCCCTGAGGAGGACTTGATTGAGCACATCTCAGGGAGCTCACAACAAAAAAACCGGGCAGCTTTGCAGCCACCCGGTTTTGAACAGCTGAGGCGCGCACCGAGAAAACCCGCTGACGACTCAAGCTCGTTTACAGACTGAATTTATAACTTGCTGAAACACCCACAGTGCGCTCAGACTCAAGGTTCAACTGGCGTACAGAGTAAGTGCCACCGGTCACTTCAGGAGAGTAGAGAGACTTCTCCGCGAAGGTATTGAACAGGTTCTTAGCCCAGAAGGTCACATCCCAAGAGTAGTCAGCGGGGCGTAAGCCTGCGTACAGATTGAATGTACCGTAGCTACCCAAATCAGTTGGCGCACCTTCCTCTGAGATGAAGTCATTGGCACGAGAGCCGGTAAATTTGTAGAGACCACGCAAGTAGCCATCAAACTCACCAACAGACGTAACGTATTCAGCGTTCAGACTGGCGGACCAGTTAGGCTCCTGCCCGACACGCTGACCACTGATGTCACCCGTGTAATAGGCGTTGCCATCTTCGCGAGTACAGCCCTCTGAGGGGCCAGAGCACACACCCACAGCGCCATCGTCAAAGCTGGCATCCACATAAGAGATGGTACCGCCGACGCTGAGCGCCTCACTCAGCAGCGCTGTAAATTCAACTTCGGCTCCCTGAATGGTCGCATCGGCATTGGTTGTCAGGCCAGAGTAACGGTCCGTTAGGCCATTTTCAGCACTGTGTGCCTGAACGCCTACAACACGGTAGATGTAATCATCAAATTCCTGGTGGAAGATTGCAGAATTAACGCGCAGTCGACCGTCGAGGAAGGTGCCTTTCATACCAAATTCCAGCGCGTTACTGGTTTCTTCAGCGTAAAGCTCTGAGCCACCTTCCAACGAGAAGTTACCGACATTCAAACCACCCGGACGAAAACTTTGGTCAAGCCCAACATACAACATCACATCGCTGTTCAGCTGATACTGGTACTTAAGCGAGCCAGTCACGGCATCGGTAGAGGAGGTGAATTCCTCAAGGGTGATATCGCCGGAACGCCCAATAACAGCTACTGAATCATCCCCCTCAACCTTCTGCCAGCGCAAACCTAGCTGCACGGTAGAATCATCCGTCAGATAAAACATGTTGTGCATGAACACACCCTGCTCCTGGCGTTTGATGGCAATATCAGCACCACCACCGCCTACAGCTGCACCATTAATGCTCACGTTAACACGCTGAATGGTGTCAACATCATCTTCTGAGAAGAACAAACCCAAGGTGTAGTCCCAGTATTCGGCATCGTTAGTGGCCAGGCGCAACTCCTGTACCCAAGTCTGCTGATCGGTATCGACGTCGCCCTGATTCTGGTAATTAGGCAAAGCCAACCCAAAACCAAAATCTGCGAAGTCGTTATCGCTGTTGGTACGGCGATTGAAGTCCACCAAAGACGTAACCGAGGTCAGGGTAAGCGAACCCAGATCGTAGTTCATTTCCAGCGCACTCAGCTTATTCTGAGTGTCACTGAAGGTCTCGCCTTCCGTCACGGTTTGGCGCTCACCTGGCTTAACCTCTTTACCAGGCTGGTTAGAGACCACTGGCACAAACATGTCGTTATCTTTACGTGCGTACTCCAATACTAAATTGGCATCAAATGTATCGGTAGGCTCCCAAGTGAATGAGACGCGGGCGCCTGAGCTGTTGGCGCTTTGCTTATCACCATTTACAATATTCTCAACACCTTCCGCTTCGCTTTCGGTGTTAAAGCCGGCAACGCGCATCGCCAGCTCTTCCTCGATCAATGGCAGGCTGACACCAAACTCTGTGTTGGTGTCACCATTTTGATCAACAGAGGTCTTAACCTGCCCCTCAAGCTCGTCCATAGCGGCGCGACGTGTGTGTACTGCAATCGCTCCGGCAGGCGAGGTACGCCCCTGCAGTGCACCCTGTGCACCACG
>Ga0209081_1001208_pt1 | contig 15504 bp, 15 predicted proteins | sample GOMGulsemesocosm_4_FD_184636 | JGI IMG/M metagenome (GOLD analysis project Ga0209081, IMG submission 184636) | Methane-oxidizing microbial communities from mesocosms in the Gulf of Mexico - GOM15B Gulf of Mexico (SPAdes) (version 2) | ecosystem: Environmental > Aquatic > Marine > Cold seeps... | reverse complement strand
GCTAAAATTGAAGCTGATATTTGTTAGCTACCACCCCCGATTAACCCAATACCAACAGCCATTGAAACCCAAACTTTGATGCGAAAGAGAACAGCTTTTACAATGCCAAGAGCACTAATCACATGCCCTGTAAATCCGGGAAGATCATTGGTATAGGCTTGAACAATACACCCACTTCCGTTTAACAACAACGGCTCATGCTGTTTATGGGCCAGCTCAATAGTGACCAATACAGATCCCCGCTTTGCCCTGTCCCTTGGCTCAATAAGGGCCCCACTTGCAACAAACTGACCCGCAGCAATAGCATCTTGCTTGAAGGCAATCCGAGCTGGCAGAACCACGTTACTCATCAGCATATTAGTATTGGTCTCGCAGGCCACCTCCACCGGCATCCCAGCCTTCAGAACAGCATTCGCCGTTTGAGAAAATCCAGCGACCATTCGAAAAGGAACACCCTCTTTTTGATCTGGAATAATCAGCAGCGATGGGCTGCGAACAATCCGTGAGGCGCTCGCCCCTTCCGTTAGGGCAATTTGCGTGATCGTTCCAGCGGTAAATGCCTTCACTTGAGTTTTAGAAAGTTCATTTTGTGCCTTCATCAACGCCGCCTTGGCGCTTTCCAACTGGGCTGGCAGCATTTGAGCTAGATTGACTTTCATCGCGTCATATTCAGCTCTGGCCGAATTCAATGTTCCCTGCCGCGTCGCTAATGTGTTTTGAAGGCGTTCGATTTCGCGTCGGCTATATGTGTTTGGATTTTTCCGTCGCGCTTTTTGTTTGGTTCCAAGCTCATCAGCAATTTGCTTGTGAGACGCTTTAGCACTAGCTACTTTACCCGATACAATATTTAATTGCTTACCTGTGACAGCAAATGAAGCCTTCGCTTCAGCATGTTTCGCGGTGGCAGTTGCCACATCTGCTTTTTGGCGTGAGTCCTCTATTGAAAAAAGGAGATCTCCCTTGGAGACATGCATCCCATTTTCCACGTACACTTTGGTTACGGGTCCACCCACTTGCGGCACCACTGGTGCAAGTCGGAATGCAACAAGCCCTGTATAGGATTTGGGATGAAAATAAAAAACAGTCGTAAATAAAACGGCGGCAAGTATCATCCAAGTGAATATGGCATAATGCATATTCCACACGGTGATATGTTCCCCGCGACGTTTTAATCGCCAGTATTGAATGAGAACGGGAAAAGACGTCAATAGGAGTTCCAACATCTAGCTAAAAACTCCTTTTGAAAGATTTTTTGGAGAGGAATTTCATAATATCCCGAGTAACAGCCAACAAAGCCGCTGAAATGGGAAGCAAGATACTAAAATGATCTAGCGGAAATAGCTCGTACAACAGGGCAATGGTCAATAATGTGGGGATCGTCGTGGAGAAAAGAGTAGCTTTTGATTTCTCCTCAGCCCACTTATCAAAACGGGCGTAAAGGTGAACAACACAAAATCCAAGCGCAATAACAAATAGGATGGCGATCCATGCCAAAATATCGGTTTCATTGGGCCCAACCCACCAAATTGGCTCAATTGCCTCGCTCATGGCTCCCCCCATATACTTTGAATTATTATTTCATTACACCTTAATAACATTGGTATACTTAGTCCAATTGATTTGCCATGTTTGGATCAGGAAAATCAAATTTTGACAATCGTTCAGCCTCACCTAACCAATTCGCACCAAACTGTTTACCAGTCATAAATTTCACTCTTTTTCGCACACCAGATATCTTCTGAATGTTGAATTCGGATTTCCACGTATTGGAAAACAACCATCCTTGGATGATCAATTCTTGTGTGCCGACGGCAATCCATGCTTAAGAGGGACTCCCAACTTATTTCAATTAGTCTAGGGTCTAATGTTTGATTTGATTTTGCTTTCTAGCGCCGCATTTCTCGCAGGTGCATTGAATTCCATTGCTGGCGGAGGAAGCTTTCTCACTTTTCCAGCCCTTGTCTTTGTCGGCCTTCCCCCAATTACGGCTAATGCGACAAGTGCCGTTGCTGTTTTTCCTGGATATCTCAGTGGCGCATTTGGCTTTTTAAGCGAATTAAGATCCTACGGGCTCCGCCAGCTTACAAAATACATACTTCTGGCAATTATTGGCGGTGTCGCTGGTGCGTTATTGTTACTGGTTACACCCGGCGAAACCTTCAAGATCATCATTCCCTACCTGCTTCTGTTCGCCACGGCGTTATTTGCCTTTGGGGATAAAATTACAGTGTATCTGGCCTCTAAAGGAAAATCACAAAGTTCTAAAAGCTGGCTGCTCACGCTCATAGTATCCACTTATGGTGGGTATTTTAACGGTGGTTTGGGGATTGTGCTTCTTGCCCTATTTTCTGTACTTGGGTATCGAGATTTAAATTTGATGAATGGGCTAAAAAATGCCCTTTCCTTTGTCCTTACAGCCGCGTCAATTGTCACCTTTGCTTTTGCAGATATTGTTGATTGGGAATTAGCATCAATCATGATGGTATCAGCAACAATTGGTGGCTACTTTGGCGCTCGCATTGCTCGTAGGCTGCCAAAACAGCAAGTCAAAATATTTATAATTCTAATTGGCTTGGGAATGTCTGCTGCCTTTTTTTGAAATCTATAATATACATTATACGCATCCAATTTGAGGTATATGCATAATTTAGTAATTTATGAGTAACTTGTTTGGTAGTCTTCGAAGACCTTGTATAAAGCGTAAAGTGAATATGACCCAACAATACGATCAAGATTTTTCCATTGCGCTAGCGCAATATGATGCCAATTCAACAGACGGCTCACCTAACCTTGATGCTGCGACTGAGGCCCTGTCGTTTGGCATCAGCGCCGATGAAACAGCCATTATTAGATTTGCTCCCACTAACCAAAGCGTTGAGGTTCTCTCACGATTTGCGAAAGACCTTCCCGCAGGAAGTTCCGCGCGTTTTACAGCAGATTTCGTAGACACGCTCAACAAGGGTCAGAACCTTCACGGCCGCATGCTACAACTTTCCAGCAAAAGCTCGACCCTAGGCAGCTCAACCACTACAATTTTTCTAATTAAATCGGATCACACCGACGCTCATTTTTATCTTGCTAGCAGGCACAACCAAAAATTTGAGTGCTCTTTGTCTTGCGCTAATTTTTTCACCTCGGTCGGATTACTCGTTAAAAATTCAAACCTCTTGTCTGCAAACCAAATGCTCATGGATGCACCGGCGAGAAGAATAATGGCCGATTTGCTTGAAATGAGCCCCAACGCAATCATTGTCCAAGCTGAAGGCTATGTTGTCTACGCGAACCACGCTGCGTCGCATTTATTCGGTGGAGACAAATTTGAAGATCTTGTCGGCCTCAAGTCTTTAAATTTAATTGTACCTGAGCAACGGAAAATTACGTTGGAAAAACGGCTGAAGGTTATTGCTGAACGCTCTGAAAGCTTCACCTTCGAGACCCAGCATTTACGTTTGGACGGCTCCTCATTTCATAGTGAGATCAGTATGGGATCTGCTCAATGGCAGGGGCAGGCTGCGACAATCAACATAATAAGAAATATTACAGTCCGCAAAAAAGCAGAAGCAACAATTTTACGGCGCGATGCTGAACTCGCTTTATCGCAGGAACTTGCAAATATTGGGCATTGGAGATTATACCCAGAGACAAATGAAGTTGAGTGGTCAGACGAACTTTATCGGATTTATGGGCTTAATCCCAATGACATAAAAATCACGCGCGCTATGGCAAAAAAAATGAAGATCCCGCCACACAACGATCTATTTTTGGAGATGCAGGAAAAAATTAAAAATAACGCGGTGGACAACAAGTTTGAATACACTATTCAGCGTAATGACGGAGAACTTCGTATTCTACAAGGCTACGCAAAACCGGAATTTGGTCCTAACGGAGAATTAACATCCCTGTTCGGTGTCTCCCAAGACATTACGGAACAAAAAGAGCTGGAAATAGCGCGAGATGGGAGTAATGAGCGTTTCCGAGACCTTGCTGAATTGGGAGCTGATTGGTTTTGGGAAATGGACAGCGACCTACGGTTTTCCTATTTTTCGGATACAGTCCATCGAGTGACCGGTGTCCCAACCAAAAATTATATAGGGAAAAGCCGTCGAGAGATAAACTCGGATCCGCAGGATGGAAATAATTGGAAAGAACATTTTGATGACCTTGAAAATCATCGACCCTTCAAGAATTTCAGCTACCAACATCGCACTGAAAATGGAACTCTCTATCATTGGGTAACCTCAGGAAAACCAATTTTTGATTGTGATGGAAACTTTATGGGCTATCGCGGAACAGCTTGTGACCGAACCAGCGAAAGGATTCTTGAGGAAAAATTAAAGCAGTCACAAAAAATGGAAGCTATTGGACAATTAACGGGTGGGGTCGCTCACGATTTCAATAATATCTTGGCCGTTATTCAAGGTAATTTGGAGCTTTTATCAGAGACCAAGGTTGAACTCCCAAAAGCGAACCGCGATCATATCAATACTGCCCTTAGAATGACGACCCGCGGTGCGGAGCTTACGCAAAGCATGCTCGCATTCTCAAGAAAACAAGAACTTCATCCAAAGACTATAAAACTGAACGAACAAATTGCAGGCATGACCAAAATTTTACAGAGCACGCTTGGTGAAACTATTTCTATAAGTGTGCAATCTGATGAGCAATTGTGGTCCTGCATTGCTGATCCAGGGCAAGTTGAAAACACCCTCCTTAACCTTGCAATTAATGCACGAGATGCTATGCCCAATGGCGGATCGCTTACAATCGAAACCCGCAATGCCTTTTTGGATGACGAATACGCTAGTGCCCAAACTGATTTGGAGCCCGGAAACTACCTGATGCTTGCTGTCAGTGATACAGGCACTGGCATTCCAGAAGATGCTTTACCGCACGTGTTTGAGCCATTTTTCACACTGAAAGAGATCGGCAAGGGAACCGGGCTTGGTTTGAGCATGGTTTACGGGTTTGCCAAACAATCAGGTGGCCATGCCAGTATCTACTCAGAAACGGGACATGGGACAACTGTCAAGATTTACTTGCCCAAATCTGAGGCCCGGGTAACCGTAGCACCTACCAGAATACAGAATGCTCTAAAATCCCAGAATATCACTGTATTAGTTGTTGAGGATGACCCTGACATGCGAACCTTAGTTGTCGCACTTGTCAGCAGCTTGGGGTTTTCTATTCGAGAGGCGAAAGATGGCCCTTCTGCTCTCTTGAACATTCAAAAGGAAGGAAGAGTTGACCTCCTCCTGACTGATGTCGTGTTGCCTGGAGGTTTGAACGGTGCTGAGTTAGCAGATAAAATAGATGAAATTCATCCAAATACAAAAACCATGTTTATGTCCGGCTACACTGAAGATGCCTTCGCCGGAAACAAGTTGTTAAAGGAGACTGCGGTCCTCTTAAACAAACCCTTCAGAAAAGCTGACTTAGCCACAAAAATTCAACAAGTGTTGGATGCACAAACATAATATGCACATCCAACAGCTGAGACTTTACACCCCTTCACGATAGGCTTGTCGTAGCCCCATGAATAAGCTGATACACATTACCAGCAATACAATTGTGAACGGAAAGCCAGTTGATACGGCCATTGCCTGCAGAGCGTTTAAGGCGCCGGATCCGCCGACGAGAAGCAACGTCGCAGCAACAATCCCCTCGAAGCTACACCAGAAAACACGCTGAGAAACGGGCGCATCAATTTTCCCGCCCGCTGTAATCGTATCAATGACAAGGGAGCCGGAATCTGATGACGTAACAAAGAACACCAACACCAAAATTATACCCAAAAAGGATGTAATGGTTGCCAATGGCAAAGGTTTCAGCATTACAAAGAGTTTGAGTTCTAGTGCTGCACCGCTCACAGGTGCTGCGGCATCCGCAATTACCTGCGATATGGCTGTACCGCCAAATGCACCCATCCAAAGAATACTGACAAGTGTTGGAATAACGATCACACAAAAAATAAACTCACGAACTGAACGTCCCTTGGATACGCGAGCAATAAACATACCCACAAATGGCGACCAAGAAATCCACCATGCCCAATAGAAGGATGTCCAACCTTGTGAGAAGTTAGTATCTTCACGACCAAAAGGCATAGAGAGCGGAATGATCTCTTTAATATAAGCCGCGCCACCTGAGAAAATTGTATCGAAAATCGTAGCTGTAGGACCGACGAAAATGATGAAAGCGAGCAACAGTCCCGCCAAAACAATATTGATTTCTGAGAGAATTTTGACACCACCATCCAAACCGCGAATGACAGAAATCAACGCAAGACTGGTAATAAATGCGATCAACAAGACTTTCGCAACATTGCCCGTTCCCCAACCGAATAAATAATTGAGTCCAGCAAGTGCTTGCTCCGTCCCAAACCCGAGGGACGTTGCCAACCCAAACAAAGTGGCAAACACGGCTAAAGTATCGATAACATGTCCCGGCCACCCCCACACTCTCTCACCCAACAGTGGATAAAAGGCTGAGCGCAACGTTAGCGGTAGGCCGCGATTGAAGGAAAAGAAAGCAAGAGATAAGGCCACCACGGCATAGATCGCCCACGGATGAAGCGCCCAGTGGAAAATAGTTGCCGCCATGGCTAATTCAACAGCAGCTTTTGGATCACCAGCTGCCGCACCAAGCGGAGCCCAGTCTGTCCGAACACCATTTTCTACCGATATTCCGCCCATTGAAGATCCGAAGTGTGACATAGGTTCTGACACGCCGAAGAACATCAGGCCAATACCCATGCCCGCCGCGAACAGCATGGAGAACCAACCAAGATACCCGTATTCAGGGAGGGCATCTGCGCCGCCCAGACGAATTTTGCCCAATGGGCTCACCATCAACGCTAAACAGAAGACAACAAAAATATTAGCTGCCCCGAGGAAAAACCAGTCAAAAGTTGACGTAAGGAATGGGCGCAACCATCCAAAAAAATCAGTTGCCCCTTGTTGAAACATCAAGGTGATGAGAACAAAACCGATAATAGAAATGCCAGATACTAAAAAAACAGGATTATGGATATCAAGCCCGAAAGGCGTTATATTATTTTGCCCAATTTCATGATCTGAATCACTTTGTATCTGTCCGTTTGAACTCTTTTCATTAAGGTCTTCTGCCATAGTAATCTCCCCCAGTTACGACAGTTTCAGTGACTTAATTAAATTTATTCAAATTAATTAAATTACTATTTTCAAATATATGTAAAGCGTTTTCTATGGAAATCCGTGCTCATACGCAGCCGTAATTGCTCTCGGTTTCAGCCTTAAGAATTAGAGAGATGCTTGCGGAGTTTCTGATACTTCCGAACTACAGTGTCGCGTTTCGTCCGGGAGAGATGATCGAGAAAAGTTCGTCCTTGCAGATAATCCATCTCATGCTGGATCACCGTAGCGAGGAACCCACTGGCCTCCAAGATCTGCTGATCACCTTCTTCGTCCAGATACTGTACTGATATTTCGCTGGGCCGTGTGATATCAGCCGCAATACCTGGAAAACTTAAAGAAGCCTCATTGAACGTCTGAACTTCTGTCGACACGCTCAGAATTTCAGGATTGATCATTGCAATCGGTGCTCTGACACCACCTTCGACCAGATCGATAACGATAATCTGTTTCAGGACGCCAACCATGTTAGCCCCAAGTCCGAGGCCTTTTTCAGCGTAAAGTGTCACGAACATATCAGAGATGATCTCTCTGACACTTTCATCCACCACTGAAACCATATCAGCCTTCTGTTTGAAAATTGGGTTCGGCGCTATCACTAAAGGAAGAGACACTAAATCACCCTCAAACTAAAAAACTGAGCTTTATACCATCAATGATATATTGAATAGCCAGCGCCCCAAGGATAACACCAAGGACACGGGAGACGATTTGCGTGAACGTTGTTCCCATGATTTTTTCTAAGCGCGGGGCTAAGAAGAAAAGAATAAGGACGATGACCAAGACCACGGCCAGAACAATTAGAACTGTTGCTTGGTGAACAAGATTGTCACGGTTGGCACTCATCAACAACATAATCGATGCGATGGCGCCGGGCCCCGATATGAGAGGAATTGACAGAGGGAACACGGAAATATCGTCGAAGGCACTCTCTCCTTCCACTTCATCTTTCATATCCTCAGCGCGGCTTTCCCGCCGCTGGCTGCGTTTATCAAACACCATTTCCAATGCCATCAAAAACAACATGGCACCGCCTGCAATTCGAAACGACGGCAAACCAACGCCGAGCAATCCAAGGAATCTATCGCCGAGCAGTGCAAAGAATAGCAGCATAGCGCCGCCAATAAGAGTTCCCTTTATAGCCATGCGGCGCTGATGGGGCACACTACTGCCTTTGGTCAGGCTGATAAAAATGGGAAGCAACCCAAGAGGATCAACAATAACAAACAATGTAACAAAGGCTGTAAGAGCCACATCCAGTACTGCAGGTGTTAGCATAAACTCTTCCCTTAACTGTCAAACCCACTAATGTCGTATGATAACATCGCTATATCATAGCCGAGATTAATAAAGATATAGCATCCACAGATATGCAGGTAACAACAATAATAAATGGACCCGGATATGACCGTATCATCGCAAGCAGAAACAGCCGCCTTAAAACAAATCGAAGAATTTGCAGAGATCTATATTGCGCCAAACAGAACTACTCTGATAGCTGCGCCGCATTTCCCAACAGACTTGTGGGCAGCATTTGGTAAATCTGGACTTTCTGGCCTTGCAATCCCAACAACTTACGGCGGCCTTGGGGCCAGTTATGTAACTCTATCGAAGGCAGCATATCTCTTGAATAAAGTTGGCGGCGTTCCGGGTGTCACCATGGTGTTTATGTCTCATTGGCTGCTTGCAAAACTGCATATTGCCGACAGGGCATCTGACGATATGAAACAAGAGCTCCTTCCAGCCATTGTGCGCGGAGACAAAACACTGGCTGTTGCAATATCAGAACCCGGCGCTGGCGCACATCCCAAGCATTTGAAAACCAAAGCTGTCCGCGACGGAGAGAATTTCATCCTGACCGGCGAGAAAACATTCCTCACGAATGCACCCTTGGCAAACTACTTCATCGTACTAGCCATCACACAGGAAGCGGAAGGTCGAAAGGAATTCAGCGCCATTTTGGTTCCGGAAGAAAATGTTGGTTTGGAGCGAACAGCTGGCGTTAAATTGGATTTTCTACACCCGTGCCCGCATGGCGGCATACTGTTAAAGAATTGCGCAGTTCCTGCTGGTAACCTAATCGGAGTTGAGGGGCAGGCATTTGAGCAAACCTCCCTTCGTATGCGCGCGGTTGAAGATGCCATTGGTGCATCGGCATATGTTGGCTGCTTGGATCGTTTACTGAAAGATTTGACGGAAGAGATTGACGATGGCGCGTCCAAAAATATCGGAGAAATAATCACCCAGTTACAGGCCCTAAATGTAGTTGCATTGCATTTAGCCGTCGCCGCGGACGCGGCAGATGCAAACTTTCAAGACTTGATCGCACTTCAGCTAGGCTTCCGCCAACAAAGCATCCAGTGTTACAAAGCTTTGGAATGCCTTTCTGAACTCAGTGGCCGCCAACAAAGACCTGAAACCAAGTTGCTGTCCCGCGACATCTCGAAACTTCATACCATCGCCAAATCAGCGCAAGAAGCGAGGCTTTCTAAGATCGGGACCGCCTATCTCGCCAACTAACTGTGTTTGCTAACAATATTAACTTCCGAATGGAGTGTCCGGTGGACAGGGCATTTATCAGCTATATCAATAATTTGTTGCCGCGTCGCCTCATCCAGATCCCCCTGCACGTCAATTTCAACTGTGATCCGATCGAGGCGGCCGCCTTCGGTCTCGCAACTCTCGCAATCAGTCGCATGTATTTTGTCATGTTTTAGAGTAACGACAGCCCGATCAAGCGCGAAGCCTTTACGATCTGCATACATGCGCATCGTCATCGCCTTGCACGCGCCCAGACCGGCCAGCAAGTAATCATACGGCGTTGGGCCTGTATCCGTGCCCCCCACCGATGACGGTTCATCTGCGATCAATTGGTGCTTCCCCCCCACCGATATGGCATTGGTGAATTTACCTTGCCCTGTTTCAGCAACTACAACAGTTCCAGGTGCCGCATTTGGCATGGGCAAATCGCCGTTGGATAGGTTGATATAGCGAGCTGCCCAAGCCGCTATAACATTGGCAACATAGGTCGCATCTTCCTTTTTGCTCAAAAGATGATCAGCCGTATCAAGCGAGACAAAACTTTTTGGATGTTTAGCAGCCTGAAAGATTGTTCCGGCATTTTCAACGCCAACTATATTGTCAATGGGAGAGTGGAAGACCAGCAGCGCCTTTTTCAAGTTTGCAATATCGCGCTCCAGTTTTTGACCTTCAATGTCCTCCAAAAACTGTTTCTTAATTCGAAACGGCCTTCCAGACAGGAGTACTTCAGCTTCGCCATGTTCATCAATTTCTGCGCGCGAGCTTTGAAAATTATGCGCAACATGTGCAGGGTCTGCTGGTGCGCCAATTGTACAAACGGCTTCTGCCTCGGGAACTTTTGATGCGACGGCCAGTACGGCGGCCCCTCCCAGCGAATGACCGATTAACATCTTTGGGGCCTGATAGTTTTCTCTCAGAAAATTGGAGGCAGCAACAAGATCATCTACGTTGGATGAAAAATTTGTATTGGCAAAATCACCCTCACTCGCACCAAGGCCTGTAAAATCAAATCGAAGCACAGCAATCCCCTGCGCTGTCAATCCATTGGCAACGCGAGAGGCGGCAAAAATATCCTTTGTGCAACTAAAACAATGTGCCCAGAGCGCATATGCCTTCGGCGTCCCATCGGGCAAATCTAATCGGCCTGCAAGCTGTTCACCGGTCGCACTGGTAAACATGATTTTTTTACTGACTGAAGGCATGATTTTCTCCCATTGCATCGGTTTAGAGGTATTATTTAGAATAATCCAATAAATGATCTCAGCCAATAGAAGGTTTGCCGTGTTAGATTGATCCTACTAACCAGTTGGGCGTTATGGCGCTTTTATTAATATACACGTTCGGATCAAGGCCTTTGAATAAACCATGATCAGTGACAAGTGCTGTTTTCCAGCCTCGTGCGGCCCCGCCAAGCACATCAGTATGAAGCGTGTCGCCCACCATACAAACGCGGCTGGGATCAACATTTTCGCGGCCTAGTCTATTCTCAACAATTTCAAAGACCGATGGAAAAGGTTTTCCGTGGAAGTGCACATCGACCTCTAAAAGACGCATAAGACGATGTCCAAAATAGCCCGGCTCAGTTGAAAAAACATCTCCTCGCGGCGCAACAATGTCAGGATTTGCGACAATTACTGGCCTCTTATTACCCGCAAGCGACTTCTCTAACATGGTTTGGCGAGAGGCATCCCAATCTTGTACAGATAAAAATAAAAACGCGTCTACCGCGTCATATTCTTCCACATCATCTGTCAGTTTCACGGATTTTTGAGGAAGTTCTGAGGTGTCAAACATGTTCGTCGCGGCAACGCCCCAAAGAGTATCGTCACCGAAGGATCCCAGAGCGATTTCTGCGGCATTCCGGCTAGACACAATTTCATTTTCAGAAAAATCAAAACCGAGCCCTTCGAATTTGTTGAAGGCGTCTACCTTATTGTAACTAGCCGCATTGGTCAGAACAAAAACGTTCTTCTTCAATGCACGCAGGTCCGCTATCCGTTGAACGGCGCCATCAATCGTTGTCTCACCCACATTCAACACGCCAAAGGCATCAAACACAAATGTGTCCACCTCATCGGCAACGTCTAAAAGCGAGTTTTTTCTGAATGAGACGGCCGGAAAATTGCCTTGAGGAAGTTTATCTTTTACATCCTCATAAAGCTCGAAAGCCTGCTCCCCGTTTAAACGGGGGAACAGGTCTTCAAAATATTTAGATAATTGCACCGCGCACCTTTGCTGATACCCATTCGCCTAAAACGACAGCCACAAGGATCACAAGAAGGATCAATGTAACTTGTGGCCATGCAAGTACGTTTAGTGATGAACTCAGTTGAAGTCCAATTCCCCCAGCACCAACAAGCCCAAGAACCGTAGACTCGCGAATATTAATATCCCACCGGAAAACAGTAATACCTGCAAACGACGGTAATATCTGCGGAATAATCCCATACACCATTACCTGCCAACGAGACGCCCCCGTAGCTGTAATGGCTTCGACTTGTTTAACGTCGATTTCCTCAATGGCTTCATACAGTAGTTTTGCACAGAAACCGATTGACCGAATAGCAATGGCAACAAGTCCCGCTGCAACACCCGGCCCGATAATTGAGACCAATAACAATGCCCAGATCAGGGAATTAATAGACCGCGTAGAGACAATGATGAATAACGCAACAGGCCTCACAAAAGTCTTGCTCGGTGTTGTATTGCTCGCCGCGAGAAAGGCCACTGGAACAGCCATAATTAAGGCAAGCAATGTTCCCAGTGTCGCAATGTTTAATGTGTCCCAAATAGGAACCCAAAGTTCACCCATATAGTCCCAGCGTGGCGGCATCGCTCGCGAGCCAATATCTGCGGCAATTCGAGGGGCATCCCATACGAAATACCAAGTTGTTACGTCTGAAATTTGCTTCCAGCACCACATGAAGGCTGCGACTGCTAACAAATACCCAAACCAGCGTTTTAGAGTTTGGTTTCGGTCCCGTATTTGCCAGACTTTTAAACCTGTAGAATTTTCTGAGACTGGCATTACTGTACCTTCTTCCGAATGACGCCTGATAAGTATTCAAGAACCATGACAGTTCCGATAATCATCAGCAAAATTGCTGCCGCTGTATCAAATTCATATCGATCAAACGCGGTATTTAGGGTTGCACCGATACCACCAGCGCCCACAAGACCCAAAACGGCAGATTCACGGAAATTAATATCCAGTCGGTAAATTGAAAGTCCAACGAGACGTGGCATGACTTGCGGCTGCACGCCATAATTAATCCACTGCATCCAAGATGAACCTGTGGCTTTCACCGCTTCAGCCTGAACCTTGTTCATGTCTTCGATTTCTTCAGCCAGCAATTTGGCAAGGAAGCCAATGGTTGCAAAACTCAACGTGATGAAGCCAGCGAGGGGGCCAAAGCCAAAAATCGCCACCATTAAAATAGCAACAATGATTTCGTTAAGCGCTCTCGATAGAGCAACGATACCCCGGCAGACTATATATACGGGTAGTGGTGCAATATTTCGGGCAGCCCCAAGTCCGATAGGAATTGAAATTGCAATACCAACAACCGTGGATGTCACGGTCATAATCACACTTTCAATTAGACCCTCCCGGATATCAGTTCCGCGAGAAAAGAAATCAGGGTTGGCAAACGCGACAATAAAGTTCCAGCCTCGAATGAGGCCTTCGCTAACTCTTGCCCAGTTTACGTCGATAGAGTTAAAAGCCAGAATAAGATACACAACTGCGCCAATGAAAAGGGTCCAGCGCACAATTGGGTTCTTGATAAAGTTTGGTTTTTTCCACGCAGTCCCCAATCGCTGATCGAGAGTTACGTCCGTAAGTACTGCCGTACTCATGCGTCTTCCTCGTCAACTTTTTCGATTGTTGCTTCCCAATCTTCTTCGCCGTAAATCGACGTCAAAACATCAGGTGTCAATTGATCAGGAGATCCATCGAACTGAAGTTTTCCGAGTTTCAAGCCAACAACGCGCTGCACAAACATTTGTGCCAAAGCCACGTCATGAATATTAATGATTGCTGCCAATCCACGTTCTTTACACAATTCGCAAATGAGGCGCATAATTTGGCGAGACGTTTTTGGATCAAGCGATGCCGTTGGCTCGTCCACCAACAATAAATCTGGGTCTTGAATAAGCGCCCTAGCGATACCAACACGTTGCCGTTGTCCACCAGAGAGCTCATCCGCGCGTTTGTCAGCCATATGCAATAGGCCTACGCGGTCTAAAAGCCGAAAGGCTTCATCTATATCTGACTGCGGGTATTTACGTAAAAAACTGCGCCAGAACCCGACATATCCCAAACGGCCAGACAATACATTTTCCATAACGGTTAGTCGTTCAACCAACGCGTATTCTTGGAAAATCATTCCCATCTTACGGCGCGCAGCGCGCAAGCCGCCCGATCCAAGCGTTGTGATATTTTCCCCTTTGAGGGTGACAGTGCCGCTTGTTGGTTCAACAAGTCTGTTGATGCACCGAATAAGCGTACTTTTACCAGCGCCGGACGGGCCAATAAGGGCAAGTACTTGTCCTTCAGGGATTTCCAAATCGACCGCGGTTAATGCGAGATCACCAGTTGGATATTTTTTCGTCAGTTTTTCAATTTGAAGCATTATAACCCACACATACGCCAAGAAAAAACCGTGAGCGAAAACCGCTCACGGCTAGATTGATCACTTATTTACAAGTGTATTTAACATTATTCGCGGCATCAATTTTACGAATAACATCCCAGAATTTTTTGTATGTCATTTCCAAGAATTGAGCTTCGTTTGATTTAGAGAACTCTTTTTCAAGAGAAGATCCAGCCCATTCGAAAGAGAAGAATGCTTCTTGGATTTTCGCTTTAAGTTCTGGTTTCAAGTTGTAGACAACACCAAAGCCTGTAGTTGGGAATGTTTGTGATTTATAGATAGATTTAATCTGTTCTGCCTTAATCACATCACGCTTGAGCATGCGGTGCATCACTGAGTTTGCGATAGAGGCTGCAGGGTAATCTTTATTCGCAACGCCAAGAATTGAATTGTCGTGCTTGCCTGAGAACGCTGGTTCAAAGTCGCGCTTTGCTTCCATGTTGAAATCAGCTTTCAAAATGGCAGAAGGCGCTTTAAAGCCAGAATTTGATGTTGGAGATGTGAAAGCAAGCTGTTTGCCTTTAATATCTTCAACTTTATTAATGCCACTGCCTGGGTATGTAATGATTTCCATTTCATAACCGAAATTTCCATCAGCAGACGCCATAATTGTAAACGGATTAAAACCAGCGCAGTTTACAGCAAGCGGGTTTGAACCTGTGTTAAAGCCGGCAATGTGCAACCGACCAGAACGCATAGCTTCGATTTGTGCGGCATTGCTTTGAACTGGGAAGAATTGAACTTTTTTACCAGTTACTTTTTCCATATGAGTTAGGAAATCGCTCCATGCTTCTTTGTAAACAGCAGGATCTTCAACAGGAGTGTATGCAAATACAAGTGTTGATGGATCAAGTAGTTTAGACGCATCAGTAGGTGTATCAGCAAGTAAATCGCCATCTACGTCACAGAAACGAGTATCCAATGTTCCGCGTGCGCATTCTGCAGCATATGAGCTGGTGGAAGCCATCACGGATGCGAGTAATGTAGCCGCGGCACCAAGTGCCAAATTCTTCAATTTCATATTATCCCCCTAATTTTCGAATTGTTTCAGTTTGATTTCATTTTCATGGGAAAACACTTGCACATTGCATGTGAACTAACAAGAAAATTTAGCCGTACATCGGCGCTCGTATGAATAA
>Ga0209081_1001206_pt1 | contig 15507 bp, 17 predicted proteins | sample GOMGulsemesocosm_4_FD_184636 | JGI IMG/M metagenome (GOLD analysis project Ga0209081, IMG submission 184636) | Methane-oxidizing microbial communities from mesocosms in the Gulf of Mexico - GOM15B Gulf of Mexico (SPAdes) (version 2) | ecosystem: Environmental > Aquatic > Marine > Cold seeps... | reverse complement strand
TATGATGACCCAGCTCCCATCCCAGCTGGAGAAGTCCCATGTGGGCAAGGTAATTGTGGAAACGGTCTCCACCCAGATCCTATTTCCAAACCCCAAGGCTGAACCCTCAGACTACCGCTTCCTGCGCCTCAACGACAAAGAAGCGGAACTGCTGGTGCAGCCAATGATTGGCACGCGCGCCGCTCTCCTGCGCTCGGCTGGTGACAGCGTATTTATCAACGCAGATCTAAGCGCCCTTGGTCCCCTACTGCCGTTCCTTGGTGGCGGCGCCACAGGCGAAGCCCTCGCCGGACCTGATTGGCGAACCCGTAATGATTTTTGGAAGACATCATAATGTATAAACTGATTTTGGTTGGTGCCCTGACCGTACTGGCTGGGTGTGAGAATTACACAGACCAGACCTCGCCTTGTTTTGATCGCAGTGGCAAACCCGTCGTGAGCCGCAACAACTCCCCTGCCCTTTCCTTTGCGCCTGATTTACTTGCTCCAGAGGTCTCGCGAAACTCGCATGACCCTGATTGCCTGTTCCGGTCTGTTGGTTCCGGCGCATGAACAGGGTGGCATTTGCGATGGGGCTGATGGCAACCATGCCTCCCTGTTCATTGTCAGCCCAAGGGGTCCCTACATTTGACCGCGTCGTTATTAGCCAGCAAATCGCAAAGGCCACTGCACTGGTTGAAGACCTGCAAGTCCAGCGCGACAGCCTGGCTACCCGTCAGTCGCTCGCTGACGTGCAGGCAGAACAACTCTCCACACTGAACGAGATGACTGCGGCAATGACGGGTCTAGGGTACAATGCCACTGCGCTGGAAACAGACGCGGTGATTGGGGCAAATGTGATTTATCCCGCAATCGACACCAGTCCAATGGACGCCCGTCTTTTTGGGGATGCCCGGCAAACCGTGGAAGTGATGATTGCACAGGTGGCACAGGAATACTCGGGATCCGCAGCAGCGGCAGGCCTGTCCCCAACCCAGTTTCGGTGCCTGTTTCAGGCTCTCATAAAGCAGGAAAGCCGCTTTAACGTGGCCATCTCCAGTCCGGTTGGCGCCTACGGCCTCACCCAGCTGATGCCCGGCACAGCAAGTGACATGGGCGTGGATCGCACAGTTCCCTTGGAGAACCTGCGCGGTGGCGCGAAGTACATCACCATCCAACTGCGCCGCTTTGGCAATATCCCTCATGCGCTAGCCGCCTATAATGCAGGGCCCGGTCGGGTGCTTGAATATGGCGGTGTGCCGCCATTTGTTGAGACCCAGGGCTACGTGCGCAACGTCACCAAATACTACAATGAATACCTATCCGTTGTGGGCGGCGTCGCAGCCCTCGGCACGCTCTCGTCAAGTGACATGACACTGGCCGAATACAGCAACACGGCAGATGCCAGCATTTATTACGGGGCCGACAGCCATGCGACCACTCAGCAGGTGATAGCCCGCCTGAGCGCCATCATTCACCAGATTGATGAGCAACCAAACGCCAAAGCCGCAATTGAGCTCAACACCTACGCCCGCGCGGAGATTGCCCGCATCCTAACCCTGCGCACTCGGCTTATGGCCGCAAACCAGGTTCGCGAGGGTGCTTTCGCTCAGCACCTCGTTGCTGATCGACTCGCTGAGCATGACTTCAAACAAATGGGAGTTTCCCAATGAGTACAGCGTTTCAAAGAGGGCTGAGGATGTTCAGCGGCGCAGGTCCCGTTCTGGCTCCAGCCAGTGTCAGGAAACTGGGTTTCAACATATGGCGCAAGCGCACTAAGCGCCTTTTTCTTGCTGGAGCAGTTTCCTTTTGCACGATGGCCTCTGGCGCTCAGGCCCAGGGTGTTCCCACGATCGACGGTACTCAGCTTGGCCAATTACTTGCCCAGCTTGAACACATGGCAAATGACCTGAATGTTCAACTCGAACAGGTCGCCACCATGCGACAGGAGTTAGAAACCCAGATCTCACAGCTGACCAACTTGGAAGACCAACTGGTCTCTTTGGTTGAGGGCAACAGATTGGGGCAGCTGTTGGCAACCATCGAGGACTTTGAACGACTGAAAGGCGTCATCGAGCAGCCCATTGCTTCCCTTGATCAGATCAAAGCCGGGAACTTCACTGGTGCGTTTCGGGAGGGATCAGCTGCCGCAAGTCGCATTGGCAGTGTCCTTGGGGACGCTGGATTTACCAGTGAACGTTTGGCCTCCCTCTCAAGCTCTGGCAAACCAAGTGATAACAACCTAGCAGCACAAGCAGGCGCCAGCGCCATGCTGTCCGTGGCAGCCGAGGAATCTCACGCTGAAGCTGGGCAAAGCTTGGAACGCATTCAAACAATGGTCGGTCATATCGATGATCAGGACGGATTAAAATCAGCCGTAGATCTCAACACGCGGGTGACGGCTGAGCTTGGCATCATCCTGACGCAGATTTGGCGTCTTGAGGCTGCCGCCGGCGTCAGTGCCGGCCAGCTTGGCGTGGTGGACGCAGCAACCTTAGCTGAAGAGCGCCGGTTTCGAACCATGGCGGTGGAGGAATGATGGGTACTCGAATTCTTTTGCTGGGTGGCGCAGCCCTAATTGCAGGTCTTGGAGCTGTGTCCATGATTGTTCTTGACCGAGACGAAACTTTCGATCCACCTTCGTCTTCCGATTTTTCCATAGCTATTGAACCAATCCAGTTTGCACCGACGCAGGTGCAGCGGGAGTTTCAACGCATGGCGGTAGCGGCTGATGAAATCCCGGAGTGCGCATTGCCAAAACCTCCCAAGAGTATTGGCGCAACAGCGCTCACTCGAAACAGCCTTCAGCAAATACTTCGTATCCTTGCTCTGCAAAAGTGGCAGGAAACCGGTTCATGCGAGTGCTTTTATGATCACTTGAGCTGGGATGATGTGATCCTTGCTGCACCAAATTTCGAACGCACTGACGAAGTGGATCTTCGCTTTAAAATGTCCGACTTGCTTGCCCAGGCCGATGAATTGGAAGCGTTGCGTCTAAAGGCCTGTTCTCAGTAATGGGTGTCATCAGCGATATTTTGTCCGTCGTTGACGATGCTGTAGCAGGCGTCGCGCAGGAAGGCTTTGTGGAAATCGCCGGAACAGTCGGTGGCGTAATCACCGCCGGTTCTATCCTGTTGGTTGTGCTGCTTGGTATCAATATTGTCGTCCAAATCCGGCCCATGGGTTTTGGCAGCTTCTTTGCTTTTGGAATAAAGATCGCCCTCGTTGGAATATTTGCGCAATCCTGGCCGAACTTTCAGGTGGTCTACACCATCATCACACAGGTCCCGGACAGCATTGGATCCGCCATCATCGGCCTGACCGGGGTGACATCCACCGGCGGCCTCTATGACGCTCTGGACTCGATGGTGTCTCAGGTCACTGAATACGGCGATACAATCGGCGACAGCGCCGGCTGGGTCTTTGGCGCTGTTCTCGGTGTTGTTGTCTGGGTGATCGCGGCCATTTTTGCGGCCGTTTCAGCGGGCATCATAGCTTACGCAAAAATCATTCTGACCCTGATGGTGGTTGTCGCGCCCGTTGCCATCCTGTGCTCCCTGTTCAAACCAACCATGTCGATATTTGAAGCCTGGTCCCGCTCGATCATTGGCTATGCATTTATGCCCATTGCCGCAGCGGGTGCTGCAGGCATTGTCATCGCAATCGCCGGGGAAATCGCCAGCACCACGCCTGATCCAGACGGTGTGGACACGCTCAATCTGATCTTCCCCTTCATCGTCGTCTTGTTCTTGGCAGCTGGCATTATGCTTGCAGTTCCGTCCATTGCCATGGGGCTAAGCGGAACAATTGGCATTGCCTCAAACGCCGCTGGCCTCAGTGGCCTCGCCAAACGCGGGGTGGTTCGTTCTGGTCAGGTTGGACGCCGGGCTATGGGTGAGACCGGGCATTACGGATCAAAAGCGATCGAAACAACGCAAGCCAGGATGAACGCGCCAACCTCGGACGCCACTTCCTCGCCTCCGCCCAGATCCAGTCCAGCGGCTCGGCTCGCCCAAACTCAATCCCTCAGGCCAACCAAGTAAGACGGGCCAAACGATTAAGAAAATCAGGGGCGTTTTTGACGGCCCCTCAGAAGGATTTCCTCGTGACTACTGCAAAAGACATTTTTGAAACCGATCTCATCCTCGGCCCGCGTCGCCGTGAGCGCATCGCCTATATGGTCGCGGGCATCGGTGTTGCGATTGGGCTGACGGGCTTCCTCGGCGCCCTGTCACTCTTGCCGCTAAAAACCACTCAAACCCATGTGGTCGTCGTCGATAAGTCCAGCGGCCAGCTGGACAGGGTTGCTGCCGTTCAGGATATGACACTGGATGAGAATGACGCAGTCATTCAGGCGCATCTTGTTGCCTATGTTGATCAGCGTGAGACCTATGATCTTGCGGACAGCGAACAACGTATCAATGCAGTACTGGGCCGATCCGATGCAGATGCGGCGCGAACGCTGAAAAACCTGTGGAACTCAGCTGCTGAGGACTATCCCATCTCGGTCTATGGGCCGGAGGCCAAAATTGACGTGGTCATCAAGTCGGTAAACCAGCTGAACGCAGGCGTGGCACAGGTCCGGTTCACCAAAACACTGCGCAAGCCGCGGGACGATCGTCGTGTCACTCGCGGTTATGTCGCCACCATCGCCTATGAGTTCCGCCCAGACACCAAACAGCTTCTGCAAGAGGTCTGGGGCAACCCCCTTGGCTTTGTTGTGACCTCCTACCGCGTCGATGCAGAAACCCTGGAGAACTGATATGGCTAGCCGTTATTTTGAAGCCAGACCATCGATCTGGAAGACAACTCTCGTCCTTCTCCTCACTGCAAACCTGGCCTCCCCTGCCCTTGCTGCAGGAACACCCACAGCTGGCATCCGTGACATTCGCATCCGCAACGCCGTCTATGATCCAGACCAGGTGTTTGTCATAGAAACAGACCTTCGCTTTTCCACCACCATCCATTTTGGACGGGGAGAACGCTTTGAAGCTGTGATTGCAGGCGACACCGAGAGTTTTGAAATCACCCCTATCACGGACCTTGGCAATGTAATTTCCATTAAGCCGCATGTCTCGCGCGCCGTCACAAACATGACGGTGATCACAAACCGGCACACCTATTCCTTTGAACTGCGCGAGGGCCATATCAAAGGCCCCACGGGGCGATTTTATGAGGTGCGCTTTAGGTATCCGGAAGAGGCACGCCGTACCGCCGCGCGCAACTCTCCCAAAGGGTTCCAGCCACCAAAGAACCATGCCTACAAAATTGCAGGGGACGGAGATTTCCAGCCCACCACTGTCTACGACGATGGACGCTATACCTATTTCCTGTTTCCCGAAGGTGTGCGCCAACCGGCGATATTCAAAGCAGATGCTCAGGGGCGTGAGCGAACGGTCAATTGGACCCAACAGGGCAATACCGTTCGCGTGCTGGGCGTAAATGACTACTGGACGCTGCGCATTGATGACGCCGCTCTCTGTGTCGCCCGCGATGCCACCACCATCTACGTGAGGAATTAGATCGTGACGCAACCAAACTTAGAGTCCCGCCTGGCCGCAATGGCAGATCAAACCCAGGGAAAGCCTCGACGCAGTATTGGTCTACCGGCCGTTGGGGCTGGTCTTGCCCTCGCTGGCGCTTTTGGCGCTTATCTTCTAGCCGCTGGTCTGCAAGATGAAGAGAACGCCCCCCTCAACACATCCAAGGTGGAGGACTTTCAACGCGGGCAGGCCAATGCTGGCCAACTCAGCTTTGAAACTCCTAAGCCTGAACGACAAGTTGAAGAGGCCATCATTCGGATTGAGGAAGTGCTGACATCCCCTACCCCGCCAGCGGTTGCGGCGCCCCAGAACAGTGACCTTGCCACTGAGCTAGCCGCCATGCGTCAAGCCCTGGCAGAAAGCAGTGCCGACAGGGACAAGGCAATTGGTCAGGCCGTCGCAGAGTTAACAGAGGCTTTCGAAACGCGGGCTGCAGATCTGGAAGACAACGCCAAACAGGCAGAAACGAGGCTAGCCGCGCTTCAATCCACTGCCGCCGCTCGGGAAAGTTCCTTGCAGGCCCTGCTTGAGGCGGAACGGCTGCAGCGCGAGGCTTTAGAAGCGGAATTGGCACGTGGAGAGGCCCAGGCGTTGAATGCGCAACTAGCAGAACAAGCAGCAAGGGACGCGGCTGAACTGGTCAAAGCACAGATTGAATCGCCCGCGGTGATCTTTGCAAATAGCCAATCCGGTGCGACAACAGGCGGCAACTCCTCAACAGGCGACACTGCTGGGCGCAAACTGTCCGAGAACGAAGCCTTCCTGCAATCCGCGCCAGCTCTGATTGTTCAGCAGGCGGAGCAAATGATGGATCCAGATCACACCCTGGCGCAAGGATCCGTTGTTCAGGCAGCCTTACAGGTTGCCATCAACAGCGACTTGCCCGGCAATGTCATCGCCGTGGTCTCTGAACCCGTGCCTTCCTTTGCAGGCAACAACATTCTGATCCCACGTGGCTCCCGCCTGTTTGGTTCCTACAACGCTGGTATCGATGCGGGCCAGAAACGCATCCTGATTGCCTGGAGCCGTATTCTAACACCAGATGGACACTCCATGCAGATCTCTGCTGTGGGTGGCGACAGGCTTGGGCGATCCGGTGTGACCGGCTTTGTTGATACCAAGTTTGGCGAGCGCTTTGGTGGCGCGGCTTTGATTTCTGTAATCGGTGCGGCGCCCTCAATTGCAGCATCCCGCGTCGGGAGTGAAACCACCTCCGACACGCTGGTCTCCATCACCGAAGATCTTGAGGACGCAACCGGCACCGTGATTGCGGAACAGCTGTCCCGTAAACCAACCATCTACATTGATCAGGGCAACAGCGTCACAGTTCTGGTGGACCGTGACGTGGTGATCTGGTGACCAGAGCGCAGATCCAGGCCCAGACAAGCTATGTCGATGCCTATCTGGAACCCTTCGCAGAATGGCTCACAGATCCCGCCATCTCGGAACTTGTGATTAACCCTGACGGTCAGGTTTGGATTGAACGCGCGGGCGCAGCTCATATGATCCCTGCTGAGACCGGAAAGATTGAGCCTGCAACCGCTATTGATATTACCCAGGCCATTGTTGGAGACGCAAAGGCCAAGGTTTCCAAGTCCCGCCCCCTGGTGTCCGGCAAGATCGACTACCGTGGCCGACCCCTTCGCGTTCAGGTGGCCATAGCACCTGCCGTCGAGCACGGCGCATCGCTCTCAATTCGTTTGTTTTCCACGCAAGGCATTCCCGGTTTTAAGGCTGAGTACCTTTTTGGCGAGGCTGTTTCTCTGGAGACCAAACGCCGCGAGAAAATGGCTGAGGTTCGCAAACTTGCTACAGCGGATCTCAACGCTGCTCTGCGGCGCCTGATTGAGCTGCGGCTCAACATTCTAATCAGCGGCGGAACATCTACCGGTAAGACAACCTTTGCACGTCACCTGCTTGGCTTTGTGAACCGCGAAGAACGCATGATCACAATTGAGGATGCCTTTGAACTGTTTCCGCCGCAGCCCAATACCGTTGGTCTGTTGTCCGAGCGCGATAAGGACTCGCCTCGATCAACTGAGGCTCTACTGGCCGCTTCACTGCGGATGCGCCCGGACCGTATCATTGTTGGTGAGCTGCGCGGGCGCGAGGCGATCACTTATCTCGAGGCCATCAATACAGGGCATGGCGGGTCGATTTCCACGCTGCATGCTGAGACAGCCAAGCTAGCGATCGATCGATTGGCGATCATGGTTCTGCAGGCGGGAACGCCGCTGACCTTTGCGGAGGTGAAAGACTACATTGCTCGCTCAATTGACGTCATTGTTCAGCTTGGTCGGAGTGATGGTCGACGGGGTGTAACGGAGCTGTATTTTCCGGGTGATGAAGTTGATGGTGAAAATGGCAAAGATTGACAATTATTGCCAATCAGTATCTTCTTTGCCCATGGAGGATCCGATTATGGCAACGATGAATGTCTCTCTACCGGATGGAATGAAGGCCTGGGTTGAAGCCCAAATTCAAACTGGACGTTACAGCAATGCCAGCGATTACGTGCGCGATCTGATCCGTCGTGATCAAGAGCGCAATGACAAGATTGCTGCGATGCAAGCGCTCATTGATGAAGGTCTTGCAAGCGGAACAAGTACTCGGTCGAAAGATGAAATCTTCCAAGATGCCCAAGCCCGTGTTCAAGCGCGTTCAAACGGAGCCTAATGCCTTACCACCTGACACGCGCCGCCCAGGAAGACCTGATCAGGATCTCCGTGGCTGGGATTGAGAACTTTGGTGTGAGCCAAGCACGCCGCTATCACGATGCACTGTTCGAAGTGTTCGACCTGCTTTCGACCAACCCAAAAATGGCACGTGAGCGGGTTGAGTTTACCATGACCTGCCGCATTCACAGGTTTCACTCACATGTGGTCATCTATCAAATCGAAGGGGATGATATCAGGATCATTCGTGTTCGACATGGCCGTGAAGACTGGTTTTCTGATCCCACCTGATAACTTGAAAAAGGATGAGCGAGTGACCAGCACCGGCGTCATCCCTTCTGATTAGCGACAGGCATAAATATAGTTCACGCCGGCAATAACTATCTCCGAATACTCCACCGCCAGGTCGCGGGCGATAGCGTCATAATCGATGTAGTTTTGAAACCCTTCAGGCACCTCACCAAACAACCCCTCCTCTACAAACTGCTCGGCCAAATCACGCATGGTGGCGATCTCATAGATGTCTATCTCAAATTGGGATGGGTCCAGGTCAGGTCCGAAAGTGTAACCACATTCGCCCACGGCAATAATGACGGATCGTTTTTCCCCGTCATCCCAATCATCAACCGCTGACAGGAATTGTGCACAGTTCACTTGGTTCAGGCCAATTGCTTCAGCTAGGCCGCAGTCAGTTTCATCACCATCAATGAATTGAATTTCGAACGCTTCGACAGGTTCACCGTAGTCGTTGCGTAAGGCTGCGGCCTTTGCTGCACATTCGTCCGTCGTTTCAAAATAGAAACCTGTTGCCGACAGATCGTAGGGCTGGGCATAAAGCTGTATCATCTTTCTTTCTCCAATTAAACAAGGGCTTCGCGTGTGAAACCTTGCTTCCGGCGAGGATGGAGATGGGAGGGGACAAGAAAAATCGACGTGGAGGGTGCGGGCGCAACGCAGTGAGCCACGGTCCGCAGCTATTTTACTTGTGGGGAGAAAGAGGCGAAGTCTCTTGGCTTTCCTAAATACTAAGAAAAGCGCCGTCTGGCACGCCTACAAGTTTATAAAGCATCCCTGCGCACCTAAACGGTGCTTCGGCTTTGACAAGCGTGCTTGGGGGGCAGCTGTGCGCAACAGAGTCGACTTCAATGCGAAGCAACTGAAAATCTGGTTAGGGCAGGTCACCGCCCCAACCTCTTTTGTTTCCCTGCGAGTTCGGTGATTACCCGGCCGGGTTGAAACGAACCCGAAACACCGCCGCCTGCTCAGGTGAGCTATTCAATAGGTGTGCTGCTGCATTACTCCATGGGAAAAGCGAAATCGACTTTCCGGCATAGTCCTGCGCGGTGCTGTCGCTGATTAATGGCAAAGTGAATATAGGCTCGGGCATGGAATTTGCGTCAGCTGAGATGACCACGGCGTAGTCGCTATCGGTGTTCAGCGCGATGACTTCATCCATAGATTGGAACAAATGACCATCGGACAGAAGATCAAGGGCTGCGTCCCGTTCGGGGCGAACTTTGACAAACCTTGGATCGTTGTGAAATGCGGCACGCCGCTCAACTGATGGCCAGGCGCTGAACGATCCCATCACCGGGGCCACACCATCAACGTTCGAGGCAACAACCGCAAAGGATGCAAGTTGGGAAAGTTGGTACTCAGCCATCGTCGGGCCCATTGCAGGGAAGTACTCGGTGAACATCCAAGCCTCTTTGCCCGCAGTTACTTTACCGAAGGCGAATTCAAGGCGGCTGTCGGATATCAGGGCAAGTTCAGTTTTCATTTTTTGTCTCCATGATCGCAATGACCGCAACTTAGGTGGACGGAAAATAAATTGAAATTCCGGTTTCTGGGGGGTAACGGTGCAAAAACCGACCATATCCCGGAGGGTACATTGTGGCCAAGCTGGATTGGAATGACTTGAAGGTCTTTCTTGCGCTGTTCCGAGAGCGCTCGGTACGGAGCGCTGCGGATAAATTGGGAATGAGCCATTCGACGGCGTCGCGTCACCTAACGGACTTGGAGACCAGTTTGGGGGGAGTCCTGTTCACGCGGTCAAGGGACGGATTGTTGGCCACCAGCATGGCCGAGCAGGTTTTCGACAATGCGGAACGCGTGGAAGCCGAAGTTTTAGGACTTCAGCGGGAAGCAGCCAGCCTGGACACCGAGCTGTCCGGCGAGGTGCGAGTGACCGCGCCACCCTTGTTGTCCCAACACATGATCATGCCCCATCTGGCAGAGTTCGCACTGCAGTATCCCGGTATCGAAATCTCGCTACATTCCAGTTATTCGATTGATGATCTGATGAAGGGTGCAGCCGATGTTGCGCTCAGATCCCAGTTCAGTCCCAACGACAATCTGGTCGGTCGCCGGCTGCCGGATTTTGTCGACCGCGCCTATGCATCGCCAGAATTCCTCGCCAACCACTGGTTTAACGGAGACCAGACCAATGCTGCATGGATTGGGCGCGGTGTTGCCGACCCACAAAACAAATGGGTGACAGACGGACCCTTTCCAACTGCGGAAGTGCGGCATCAAATTCCGGATATGCAGGACCAGGCACAGGCCGCCATTGCAGGCCTTGGCATGGTCTCGTTGCCCTGTTTCTATGCCGATGGGTTGGAAAGCTTGGTCCGGGTTCCAAACACGGGTCCGGTGTCAACGCGACCAGTTTGGGTTCTCACCCATCCCGACTTGCGGACGTCTGTTCGCATCAAGACATTTGTGCGATTCCTTGTAGCCGCAATTAGCATGCAAGAAAAGCAAATCACGGGCGAAGCGATTTGAGGTTGGCTGACCTTCGAACCTTATGCAAATTTTGGCATGGCGGAAATTCAGCGGATGCGCAGCTGTAGTAAAGGAGGACTCAGAGCCGCCATGCGGCGGTGCAGCGCTAAGTTTTGGGCCAACAGCGCCCCTGAGGGTTGCTCCGGTGACCGCTCTCAGCCCTTTTACGACATTGGTGCCGGTTGCAGCATGAGGCCGCATATGGAGCACGAAGGGCGGAAACCGGCCGCCATTAGCTGCACGTCGCACTAAGGTCGGCTATGCGTGGTGGTTTCAACGGGTCGACGCAACACTTTAATCTTTTTGGAAAGATGGAGTGTTAAGCATGAAATATCGTCAGCGGACATTTTACACTGATAAGCAGAAGTCAGAGATGTGGGATCGATGGCAGCGTGGCGAGTCTATGAGCTCGATTGGGCGTCAGTTTGATCGTGCATCATCGTCGGTTTTTCCGCATCTTGCAGTGACTGGGGGCATCCGGCCACCGGATCGCACGAGATCCCGTTTTGCGCTGACTTTGATTGAACGTGAGGAGATTTCCCGAGGTCTCGCCGCCAAGCGTTCATTTCGCTCCATTGCGCGGAACTTAAGGCGGTCGCCCTCGACAATCAGTCGAGAGATTGGTCGCAACGGCGGACGGCAGGCCTATCGCGCTGCCCATTCAGACCAGCGCGCTTGGGACTGCGCAAAGCGACCGAAATCTTGTAAGCTCTCGTTCAATGCGCCTTTGTGCCAATGGATATCGCGGAAGCTGCGTTTGAAGTGGTCTCCGGAGCAGATTGCTGGTTGGCTCAAACGGGAGCATCCAGACGAAGAGCGAAACCGCGTGTCGCACGAAACAATCTATCGCAGCCTCTATGTTCAAGCCCGTGGGGTTTTGAAGAAGGAATTGCAGGAATGCCTGCGTAGCCCGCGCGCCATCAGGCGGTCCAGACATGCCACGCAAAAGGGCCTTAAGTTGCGCAAAATCAAAGATGCCATTCCGATCAGTGAACGCCCACCTGAGGTTGAGGATCGCGCTGTTCCAGGCCATTGGGAGGGTGACTTGATCGTGGGGTCGAACAACAGCTACATCGCTACGCTAGTTGAGCGCCATTCCCGTTTTGTGATGTTGGCGAAAGTCGAGAACAAGGACACCCAGAGCGTTATCACAGCCCTCATCAAGCAAGCGCGAAAGCTCCCTAAGGAGCTCTACAAATCTCTGACTTGGGATCGCGGATCAGAGATGGCGGGGCATCGAAAGTTCACCACAGCCACAAAGATCGACGTCTATTTTTGTGATCCTCAGTCACCCTGGCAGCGAGGTAGTAACGAAAACACCAACCGCCTTCTCAGACAATACTTCCCCAAAGGCACTGATATATCTGGCTTCAGTCAAGCCAAACTCAGCGCTGTCGCACGCCAACTCAACGAGCGGCCTAGAAAGACCTTGCAATATCAGACTCCAGCGGAGAAATTTATGGCCTGTGTTGCGTCGACCCGTTGAAATCACAGTGCAATGCCGTTGTTCGCGACGACACAATAACGGTGCACGAACGATCTAATTCGGCAGTTTGCAGATTGCTTCCGAGATACTCACACAGAATTATCGCCGCTTCCAGCAAGCTCCATTGCTTTTGATACCGCTGACAGAAGATCTACGCGTTGTACGGGTTTCATCAACCGAATGTCCTCAGGGCGCAGGTTGTTGCTGTGAAACGTGGCTTCGTTTGCATAACCGGATAAGAAAATGACCGGTAGTTTGGACCACTTCTCTCGCAATAATCTTGCAAGCCCTGGCCCCTGTAAATCCCCAGGCATAACGATGTCGGTCAGCAACAGATCGAACTCAGGGTTCGCTTCGAAAATCGCGTAAGCCTCGTCTCCTGATGAGGCCTCGGTTACCCGATATCCAGCTCGTTCGAGGCTACCCTTAAGGATGACCCGAACAGCGGTCTCATCTTCGACAATCAGAAGGCGTTGACCCTCGCCACCAATCTTTATAGTCGGTTCAGCCGTTTGCACCGTATGGATGTCCGAAGCTTCGGCGGCTGGGAAGAACAGTTTGATTGATGTGCCCTGGTCGATCGCAGTGTAAAGCTGAACTGCCCCCTCCGATTGTCGCATGAATCCCATGACCATTGACAGTCCGAGTCCGGTGCCGAGTCCCGGTGCCTTTGTCGAAAAAAAAGGTTCGAATATTTCATCCCTAATCGTTTCGGGGATTCCATGACCAGTATCGCTGACCGCAAGCATGACATAGCGGCCTGGGCGCAACTGCTCTTTTTGAGCATCCAGATAGGGGTCGCTGATACGGATATTCGCAGTCTCGATTGTCAACGTTCCGTGTCCGTCCATGGCGTCACGAGCATTTAGGATCAAGTTCAAAAGAGCGCTTTCCATCGAACTTCGGTCAGCTGCGACATTCCATAACGCATCAGACAAAGAGGTTTCGAGTACTATCGTTTCCGGCAGGGTTCGTCCAATCCAGTCGTGAGCATCGCGAACAACAGTGTTGAAGTCCATAATCTCGGGCGTCAGTCGCGCCTTGCGTGCAAATGCCAGCATGTTCTTGGTCAGATCCGCCCCGCGAAGCGATGAAGTGATGGCGGATTCTATCATTCTCCGTTTTTCTTGGTCAGTCTCATCGTCTAGTAGAAGTTCGAGAGTTCCCATAATCACAGCCAGAAGATTGTTGAAGTCATGGGCGATGCCACCGGTCAAATGGCCCATGCTGTCATTTTTCTGAGCTCTGAACGCAAGCTCCCTTTGCTGCTCCAATTCTTGTTCATGCAAGATCTGATCAGAGGCATCATGGATCATGGCGGACCATTGGACCGACCCGTCGTTAAGCCGTACCGGATGTCCGCGGCCCTCCAGCCATTTTTGCACACCGTTGGAGGTATGGATTGACCAGACATGATGCAGGGGGCTCATTTTTTTAGCAGATTCGACAAGTGCTTGTGAAAATTCTTCAGTTGCTTCCTGAGTGTCGATGCGGTCCCACAAGGTCATGACATCAGCCTCAGCTACATCGGCCTCGACTCCCCAAAGGTTCCAGCACGCGTTCTTGTTTAGGAAGACGATCTGATCTTCCGGACCTGGTTTCACATTGCTTGCAGGCATTGTGTAGGTGAGAGCGGCGCCAGGGAGGTTTTGCAGAACACCGCTCATCTGGTCTTCGGTCTCAGTTAGCCGGTTGCTTGTCGTGAGATGTGAAAAGGCGAGCCAATTGGCTGCAAGGGCAAAGACGAACGCAAACAGACCAATGGCAAGCAGACGTAGGCGGTGGTCGAGCATTTGGGCAAAAGACGGGTTCCAGCCATCAAGAGACCGAACCAGAATTAGAAATGCCCCCCCAGGCACCTCAATTTTCCCCCCTACCGGTTCCATATCGCCACCTATTTGCCACTCTTTAGGGATGGCGTTTTCAGTCTTCCCGCGCGGCAGCCATTTAAAGAGATGCTCCAGCCTGTTTGTGCCGGAACTTTCCATCGTTGCGGTAAGGTCCAGATCAAAGCGTCCAACAATGAACACCACGCCCTCCACTTGGACGACATCTTTCTGCGTTCTATAGAGTGGAATGAGCAGGCCGATATCACTTGACCGATTGTCGATCACCCGAACTTTTCTGACGGTTGGAAAGACGCGTCTGGGATCGCCCTTAGCCTCGGTCTCATCATTGGTGATATTCAAAGATGGGGGGCTGCCAATCCGGTGCTGGTTGTTCTCGTGCGGGGACACGACGGTCGTAAAGTATCTGGGGGCAAGTTCCGCTCGAATGATCTTGCCTCCGCGAGCGACCGTTTGATTTGCAACCGTCGCAAAATCTTTCTGCCCAACCTCGCTCAACACGGGCATTTTGGCGCCCATATTGACAGACTCGCGAACGAAACCTGCGATCAACGACGCATACTTCAGCTGAGCCTTGTTGAGTTCAGTCGTGACATTGTTTCTGTTTTCCCGTGTCAGGTTGCCCTGATGGACCCTGTCAGAATACGACAGGGCCACGAGTAGGATGACTGCAACAGTTATGGATGGAAGAAAACGCAACGACTTTCCCCAAGAAACAGAACCAAAATTGAGCCAACCATGGGCTGACACATGGGCGTAATAGTATATTGGCTAACTGTTTCGGCAACTGTTGTTTCCAGCCAGTTGTTACAGCTATTTTTTGAGAAACAGCCATTCGCAATTTTCCTGCGCTTGGAAACAGGGGCGCTGGCGAAGCTAGGCATTCATGGGTTCTATGCCCAAATTGAAATGGATTTTGGCTTTGCCCGGATCGATACAGAATAATCCGATAGCGCAACTTTGATGCCGACGTTAGACTGCATTAGAAAATTCAGCTGTTTGCCTTGCGTTCGTAGCACTTGGTTGCCTACCGCTTTTAATACAAGTTTCTGCGGTAGCAGAATTGATCAGGATGGCCCGAAGCGGCCATTCATTGCAGTGGCCGCGAATGGCGGATCAGGGCCGTTCGCGCCTCGACAGGGCATCCGGCGGGCCCGACTTTGCAAAGTGCGCAAACTGCGCATAGCCGCCGT
>Ga0209081_1001205_pt1 | contig 15534 bp, 14 predicted proteins | sample GOMGulsemesocosm_4_FD_184636 | JGI IMG/M metagenome (GOLD analysis project Ga0209081, IMG submission 184636) | Methane-oxidizing microbial communities from mesocosms in the Gulf of Mexico - GOM15B Gulf of Mexico (SPAdes) (version 2) | ecosystem: Environmental > Aquatic > Marine > Cold seeps... | reverse complement strand
GTGATGACCGCAGTGGTATCTCTGCTGGTGTAGATTATAAATTAGCTAAAGGTACAAAGTTGTACGCTTACTATACTAGTTTTGATATGGATTCAGGCAACGATGAAGATTACCTAGCAGCAGGTATTCAATATAAATTCTAAGCATTCTTGCTTGGTTTTTTAAAAGCCGCATAGCGGCTTTTTTTGATCCTGTATTTTGAGGTCGCTTGGATTTAATGCTATTAATTAATGGTTCAATATTTGTAATTAATTAGCTGTATTGTCACAAAAGTGTAACTTTAGTTGTGCACAATAGCACCATTGAAAATAATACAAGCATGTAAGGCGTATGTATGACTGGTTATATTTTAGTTGTTGAAGATGAAACACCAATCAGAGAAATGATTACTTTTGTTTTAGAACAAAATGGTTTTAATTCTATTGAAGCGATTGATATAAAGCAGGCTAAAGAAAAAATTGTTGAACCTTACCCTGACTTAATTCTATTAGACTGGATGCTACCAGGCGGTAGTGGCGTTAAGTTAGCTAAAGAACTAAAGCAAGGTGAATATAGCCGTAATATCCCTATTATTATGCTAACAGCCCGTGCTGATGAAGATGATAAAGTTAAAGGTTTAGATGCGGGTGTAGATGATTATGTTACCAAACCCTTTTCACCAAAAGAATTAATTGCTCGTATTAAAGCTGTTATTCGCAGAGTATCACCAACATTATTGGCTGAAAAAGTAGAGTTTCATGGCTTAAAACTCGACCCTGTATCTCACCAAGTTACAATTGATGAAGAACCTTTAGATTTAGGGCCAACTGAATTTCGTTTGTTACACTTTTTTATGACTCATACAGAACGTGTATATTCACGTGAACAATTACTTAATAATGTTTGGGGCACTAATGTTTATGTAGAAGATAGAACGGTTGATGTTCACATTAGGCGTTTAAGAAAAGCGATTTCAGGAGAGGGTCATGACGAGTACATTCAGACAGTTCGAGGCGCTGGTTATCGCTTTTCTGGTAAAACGTTAAGTAAAGCAAAAAAACAGTAAAACAGTAAAACAAAAAAACAAAAAACAGTAAAATTATAAGTTAAGTAAACATAATGTCATCTCATTCTAAAATATCAAATATACAAGATTACCGTTTTCATTCAGGTATTGAAGCATTGCCTGATGCTGCTCTTATTTTATCACAAGAGTTAATTATTATTTCTGGTAATAAAAAAGCGCAACGTTTACTTGGTGTTCGTTTTCCTGATGATGTTGGTAAACACATAGAGACGTTATTAATTGATCCCGTGTTTTCAGAATATTTAACTCAAGACAATTTTGAGTCGCCTTGTTTAATTACTTCACCAATTAATGGTGAATTAGAATTAGAAATATCGGTGATGGCCTTTGGTAGTGAACGGGTTATTTTAATGTCGCGAGCTATTGCTAAGTATCATCGAATGAAGAAGATGCGTCGAGAATTTGTTGCTAATGTTTCTCATGAGTTAAAAACACCGCTTACGGTTGTTCGTGGTTATGTAGAAATGATTCAAGAAACTGAGCATGCGCTTGATCCACATTGGCAAAAAGTATTTGGCACAATAGAAGGGCAAGTATCTCGAATGGAGCGATTGGTCGAGCAGCTACTTAGCTTGTCTAAAGTTGAAAACAATCGTGACGATGACGATATGATTCATGTTGATATGCCTGTACTTATTGAAAATCTTGTTGAGGATGCTAAATGGCTTAATCAAGAGAAACAGCATGAAATACGGACTCATATTGTTCAAGATCTTGGTGTGTTTGGGATTGAAATGGAGCTAAAAAGTGCTTGTACAAATTTAATTTCTAATGCCATTGCTTATACTCCAGCTAATGGCGTGATAGATGTGAGCTGGCAACGAGATGGTGACAAATTAGTTTTTAGTGTCAAAGATAACGGTGATGGGATAAAATCTGAGAAGTTAAATAGGTTAACTGAGCGTTTTTATCGTGTTGATAAGTCGCGCTCTCGTGACACAGGAGGCTCTGGTCTTGGTCTTGCAATCGTTAAACATGTGTTACTTCACCATAAAGCAGAATTAGTTATTAGTAGTGAATGGGGCAAGGGTAGTGAGTTCGCTATTTATTTTGATGAGCAATAGCTAGAAAATAGTGTTTAGGAAGATACTCGGCATTAATAAAAATCTTAAAAAATCGGCGCTAGGACTTACAGAGTAGTATGTTGTAGAGCCTAGAACCTATCTTGAAATATCAACCATTAAATCATCAGCAATATGCTCTAATGCGCCAATTAACTCATCAATATCAGTTTCATTCATTGCTACTTGCACTTTAGCATTAAACATTAATTGACCTGTATGAGCGGCGCTAGATTGTGAACTAACAAGTTTGATTAAGTTGCCACCTTGATGATGAATAACAGACGATATTTCTTGTACAATGCCCGCTCTATCATTTGCTGTTAGATCCAATACTAAGTTAGTGTTAACTTTTTCAGAAACTGATTTTGCTACTTCAATTTGACAATTCAGATCTTTTATACTTTGAAGTGCCGAAATAAGCGCTTGAGTTTTATTTTTATCAACAGAAACTTCGATTACACCTGCGAAAAAACCTGATAAATGATGCAAGCTACTTACCTGCCAATTACCTTGATATTCATTAATTATTTTAGATAAGGTATCAACAATACCAACTTGATCTGGGCCAATACACGAGATTACAATATGGTTCATAGAACGTCCTTAAATACAGTGTTTTTGATAATAAAGTGAACCTGAATTAGGTCTTGGAAAGTTGGGTAAGTTCTTTATCGAGCTGTTCGTGGTCACCTAAATTAAGCTCTACTAAACGACGTAAATGAGTAACACTGTCTATATCAATGGCATTACACTGTAGTCCAGTTTCATCATCTTGTTCGTGAACAACAGCAACATGCATGGTTACTTCGGATTCATTATCTGATAAAAAGAAGCTTAAAGTGCCTATTTTTCCTTTTAATGCCTGTTCAGACTCTACAGCCGTTACTAATGCACCATTAAGTGAAATATCATGAATAGATACAGGGTAAGTATTATGTTCAATGATTAATAGTGCTTTAATTGAAAATAATATACGGGTAAATTGTCGTCTATTTTCCATCTGTTTTTATCATGTTATGAATCATAGCCCTAGCATAGCTGTCTTTTAAAAAAAAGGCACCTAAAAGTTCAATGTTATCGGTTAATATCACTTGGCTTGATTATTATTCCAATTAAAATGAGAATAAACAATCAACTTGTAGGTGCGTCACGAGTATAGCGAGGCACGACAAAGATGAGATTCAATAAACTAAGTAGGTAATTATTTTTTTAACCTATTTTTTTATATTTAATACGATGAGGCTCAATAGCTGCTGCACCTAAGGTTTTTTTCAACCATGCTTCATACTCAGTAAAGTTACCTTCATAAAAGTTTATTTGACCTTCATCCCGGTAATCTAAGATGTGAGTGGCAATTCTATCAAGGAACCAGCGATCATGAGAAATAACCATGGCACAACCAGGAAACTCTAATAAAGCTTCTTCTAAAGCTCGTAGTGTTTCTATATCTAAATCATTGGTTGGCTCATCTAGTAGTAAAACATTGCCACCAGTTTGTACTAATTTTGCTAAATGTACGCGGTTGCGTTCACCACCAGATAACTGACCAATAATTTTTTGCTGATCGTTACCTTTAAAGTTGAAACGGCTAACATAAGCACGACTTGGAATTTCATAGGTGCCAATTTGTAAAATATCATGACCTTGAGAAATCTCTTGATAAACGGTTTTACTGTTATCCATGTCATCACGAAATTGATCAACACTGGCAAGCTTTACTGTATCACCTAAAGCTACTTCACCCGAGTCAGGTTGTTCAGCGCCAGACATCATTTTAAACAATGTTGATTTACCTGCACCGTTAGGTCCTATAATGCCAACAATTGCGCCTTTAGGTACGCTAAAGCTTAAATCATCAATTAATACTCTATCACCAAAAGATTTAGTTAAGTTTTTGACGTCTAGTACTTTGTCACCTAAACGTGGTCCTGGTGGAATATAAAGCTCGTTAGTTTCATTACGTTTTTGATGATCTTGAGAGTTAAGCTCTTCAAAACGTGCCATACGTGCTTTGCTTTTAGACTGTCTAGCTTTAGGATTTGAACGCACCCATTCAAGCTCTTGTTTTATCGTTTTTTGTAAGGCTGATTCACTTTTACTTTCTTGCGCTAAACGAGCATCTTTCTGCTCTAACCATGAAGAATAGTTACCTTCCCAAGGAATACCGTAACCTCTATCTAGCTCTAAAATCCAACCCGCTACATTATCTAAGAAGTATCTATCATGAGTAATAGCAACGACGGTACCAGAGTAGTCATGTAAGAAACGCTCTAACCAAGCAACAGATTCAGCATCTAAATGGTTGGTTGGCTCATCTAGTAATAACATGTCTGGTTTTTGCAGTAATAAACGACATAAGGCGACACGACGACGTTCACCACCACTTAACACTGATATTTTTTGTTCCCAAGGTGGTAGACGTAATGCATCAGCTGCACGCTCAAGTACGTTATCTATATTGTGGCCATCTTGGCTGTTGATAATATCTTCTAATTCACCTTGCTCTTTTGCTAGCGCATCAAAGTCAGCGCCTTCAGCTGCATATTCGTTATATACTTCATCAAGACGTTTTAAAGCATTTTTAACTTCACTTACGCCTTGTTCAACAATTTCACGTACTGTTTTTTCCTCATCAAGTATTGGCTCTTGCGGTAAATAGCCTATATTAGTACCTGCTAAGGCTTTTGCTTCACCCTCAAATTCAGTATCAACGCCTGCCATAATGCGTAGTAATGTTGATTTACCTGAGCCATTCAAACCTAAGACACCAATTTTAGCTCCTGGGAAAAATGACAATGAAATATCTTTTAAAATGGTGCGCTTAGGTGGAACAATCTTTGAAACGCGATTCATCGACATGATGAATTTGTCTGGAAGTGGCTGAGCCATACGGAAACCTTTTTATTATAAGGGAAGTTATATGAGCTTATTGTAGAGTTTCTATTAGTGAATAGTCAACGAATAGACTTGTAGAACAGTAATAATGTAATGAGGTTATACAAATGATTGAAAAGGAAAATTAAAATTATAATTTAAGCGCATAAAAACCTGATGTTGAGTGACGCATCAGGTTTTTAATTGATCGCATTAAATTATTGTCGTATTAATTACGATTAATTTGATGTGATAAAGACGTTAATAAATTAACTACTTCAACACTCGCACTTTCCATTATGGCCAAATCTTTAACGGCTTGTACCATATTGTCTTCTTTTACGGCCTTTAAAGCGCTTAAACCGTAATTGTGCACCTGTGCATGAGGCGTATCGAGTTGTTTGAAGGCACTATGGTTTGCATATTTTTCTGAGCCTTCACCATTGAAGTACCATTTTCCTAAGCGACAATTATGATGATCTGCAAAATCATCATAACTTCGATCCGACATTCCTAATATAACTTGATAAACTTCCAACTTCCATACTACGTGATCCATTTTAACTGTTTGTATAAAAGCGTCCGCAGTAGAGTAGGTGATAACTGAATACATTTTTTGAGATACTGAGACAATGTCATTAGCGGTATTTTCAATGGTGGCGGTGCCCTCAGATATTTCGGTGCTTTTTTCGCTTACCTGACTAATACCTTGGATCACTTGTTCCATTTGTTGATTAATTTGTTCAATTAGGTTGGTTATTTCATTTGATGCATCAGCAGAACGCAGTGCTAAGGTTCTTATTTCATCAGCAACTACGGCAAAGCCTCTGCCTTGCTCGCCTGCTCTAGCTGCTTCAATAGCGGCATTTAAGGCTAATAAATTGGTTTGATCTGAAATACCTTTGATTATATTAACAAAGTCATTAATTCCTGCAGAAGAAGATTTTAAATTATCAACAGAAGTATAAGCTGTTTTACTGTCTGTATTTATTTTTGACGTGGCAACTATAGTGGAGGCCAACATGGAAAGAATATCATTAAATAAGGATTGTGATGACTGAAATTCATCTCTATGCTCAATAAGCTCAGTAGATGAAGCAGCAAGCTCTTCGCGAATGTTATTAACTAAATCAGCTGAGCCTAACCATAGATTACTTATTTCTTCTTGATGGCGGTAGCGTTCAGTATTGTTTGCCATATCTTGTGCTAACTGTTGGCTTTCACTATTAGCATTTTCAAGTTCTGACTCTAGTGATGATAGTTGTTGTTTAAGTAGCTGATTCTCCTTTTTTAATGCAGCAAACTCCCCTTTACTTGGTAAACCGAACATATTAATAAATACCTTTGCTTTAGCTTTATGAGTTGATTCTATGAAACGTTACAAAATATTTGTTTATCGTAACTATTTTTGCCGACGAGTATAACGAAATGTTTTTTATTATTCTAATATGAATTTACTAAAAGGTGTTTCAAATCATTAAAGCAGTTTTTTAAGTTATTTAAGCTAGGGTGTAATGACTTTATCTCCTGCCGTTAAACCTGATATTACCGATACCATACCATTTGATTGCGCTTTACCTAACCTAACAAATCGACGTTGAACTTCTCCGTTAACATTAAGCCAAACAAAATTTAACTGACCAACATGAGCAACTTTCTTCATAGGGATTTTAAGTTTGATTTGTTTGCCTGCTGGAATTAATATGCGGGCATACATGCCAGGTAATAAGTTTTCATGGTAACTAATACGAGCTTTAATTAAAAAACTACGTGAGCCTGTATTTGCCGCAGGTACAATTTCTTCTATTTCACCAATGATCGTTTTTTTCACACTGGGTAATTCAATTTCAATATTTTGACCGTGAGTTAAGGTTAATGCTAAGCGCTCGCGTACTTGTGCTTCTACACGTAATGATAATGGGTTGTATAAAGATAATAACTTTGCACCTGCCTGAGCAGTATCGCCAGGTTCAGCAAAGCGATCGACAATCAAACCATTAATAGGTGCTGTTAAAGTAGCATAACTCAGGGTGGTTTTAGCTTGAGACAGTGCTTGCTTCGCTGATGTAAGTTTAGCTAGATTACTTTGGTGTTCAGCGCGGTTTTTATCTAAATCAAATTCTGAAATAAGTTGTTTTTTATATAGTTTGATGGAGCGTTCAAGGTTTTGTTTAGCCTCTATATGGTGCGCTTCTATTGCAATAATATTTTGTTTCGCTTGTAGCACTTGCGATTGTAAGTCACCTTGTTCAAGTTGAATTAATAAGTCACCTTTTTTAACGGTGTCACCTGCTCTTACTTTTATGTGGTCAATTCGAGCTAAAAGTCTCGATGATATTATGGTTGCTTGCTTTGCTTCAACGCTCGCGGCTACAGGCTCAAAAATTTCTTCGGTACTAGCGGTTACGGTATAAGTGTTGTTTTCACTAATATCAGTCTTGTTTTGACTCATATTGATATTTTTATTTATCGAAGGAGATGTTTTTTCATTAAACGAGCCAGCAAGCCAAGCTACCATTAGTAATAAAATAGTAACGGAGATAACAGGAATAAGCATTTTTTGTGCGGTGCTTTTGTTTGTCTTGTTTTTTGGTGTGGTATGTTGACTCATTACATTTCCTTCATTAATTATTCGTATTAGCTGTCTTAGTTATATTCGTTATATTCGTTATATGCGTTATATTTATTATATTAGTTTTCTTTGTTTAAGGTGCTAGCTAATAAGTTATTTGTTTTTGGTGTGTTTTGTGATTCATTATCAAAAACTAATGAGTAAACAATAGGAACAACTAATAATGTAAACACGGTAGATGAAATAATGCCGAACATAATAGCAAGCGCTAAACCAGTAAAAACAGGGTCCAGGGTTATAATTAAATTCCCTAGTAGGGTAGTAGCAGCGGTTAATAATACGGGTCGCATGCGTATAGCACCTGCTTGAAGTAAGGCTTCTTTGATCGTTTCGCCTCTATGGCGTGCTTGAGTGATGAATTCAATTAAAATTAATGAGTTTCTAACAACAATACCAGCTAAAGCGATCATGCCTATCATGGCGGTGGCAGTAAATAATATAGGAGCAGGTGCATTGGCTATTTCACGTTCTCCAAATTGGTTAAGTATAAAGAAGCCCGGCATGATACCAATAACCGTTAATGGAATAGCCGACATGATAATACCCGATAGTGCCGCAGAGCCAGTTTGTATTCTCAATACAAAGTAAATTGCGGTTAAGGCAAAAAGAAAGGCAATACCCATATCACGAAATACGCGAATAGTGATACTCCATTCGCCTTCACCACGCCATGATAAGTTAATATTGTTAGGTAACTGCCAAGTATTACCGCCACCACTGGTTAAAAAAGTACGCTCTTGCCAGTTTGCTGATTGATTCACTGGTTGTGAGGGGGTTAGATTATCTGCATATTTTTCTTGAAGATCACTGTCAACATCAGCAATGATGGCAGCAGGTGTTCTACCTGATATATCTGCAGTAACATAAACAACGGGTTTTAAATCTTTATGAAAAATAGCTTTGTCAGTAATATATTGTTCAAATTGCCCTAATTCACCAAGCGATACTAGTGACTGAGGCGCAATATCAATACCTTGAGGTGTTGTGTTTTGTACAATGCCCGCCTGTCCTTTAACCGTTAACCTGTAGTAATCCGCCATTGTTTCTCGTTGGTCAACTGAGAGCTTTATATTTATAGCCAAAGGGGTAGCTTCATTATCAATATGCATATAACCCGCTATTTGCCCTGTGTTGGCAGCAGCTAATGTTTGATTAATATTTTGTGTTGAAATACCCGATAAAGCAGCTTTGGTTTTATCGGTAATAAAGCGTAAACTGGTTTGATTATCCCCTACGGTTGAGTCAACCTCAACGACATGAGGCTCTTCTTTAAGTCTTTTTATAACGATACTAGCGGCTTGTTGTAGTTCGCTATATTGAGTGAATTCGTCACCATAAAGTTCTGCCACTAAGGTACTTAGAACAGGCGGCCCAGGTGGTACTTCAACAACTTTAATATTTATTCCATTAATATTAAGTGCTTTTAAATGCTCTCTTAACCTTAACACTACAGCGTGTGATTGATGTTCACGTTCTGTTTTATCTAGTAATATAACGCGTAAATCAGCCATGTAGGGTGCTTGGCGTTGATAATATTGGCGTACCATGCCGTTAAAATCTATTGGGGATGATATGCCAACATAGGCCGATATGGCTTTTATTTCAGGTAGTTGTTGGACTTTATTTGAAACGATTTTTGCCATCGCTGCCGTTTGTTCTAAGGTTGTATTTTCTGGCATATCAACGATGATTTGAACTTCATTCTTATTATCAAAAGGAAGCAGTTTTAATGGCACTAAACGCATAACAGGTAACATGGCTGCGATAATAAACAATACAAACACTAGCCATAGCGCTAGTTTTCCCTTTTTTTTGTTATCTAATAATGGCGTTAGCATCCGTCGATAAAACAAGCTAAAACCGTGGCTTTGTTCATTACTTTCGTTTAATTCATTTACTGATTTGGGTTTAATAAATTTAGCGGCTAGCCATGGTGTAACAAAAAAGGCGACTAAAGTAGAGCTAATAACGCTTATAGGTACATTAAATGCCATTGGTGCCATGTAGGGTCCCATCATGCCAGTAATAAATGCCAAAGGAATGAAGGCTAATACTATGGCTAATGTTGACATGATTAAAGGTACGCGAATTTCATATACAGCAGCAACTATCTTATCTTGCAAAGAGCCTTTTTTATTTCTTAAATAGCGTTCAATATTATCAACGCCTGTAATAGGATCATCAACGAGTAAGCCTAGAGAAAGAATAAGAGCAAAAAGCGTTACACGGTTTATGGTGTAGCCCAAAAGTAAATCTAATGATAATGTTATGCCATAACAAATAGGTACTGCTAAGCCAACCACTACGGCTGAGCGCCAACCTAAAAATACCGCAATAAAAACTACGACAGTAAATACCGCAAAAATTAAACTGGTGGTGAGGTTGTTCACTTTTTCGTTAGCGGTTTCACCATAATCACGTAAAACTTCTACGTGAACATCTTTAGGGAATACTGATTGCTGTAACTCCGTTATTTTATCATGTACTGCTTGTGCAACGGTTACTGCGTTACTACCTTGCTGTTTAGCAACGCTGATGGTAACAATCGGGTGATCAGCATTATTTTGTGCAAGAGAAGAATGTGAGTAAAGTTCTTTTTGATAGCCATTGGCAAAATCAATCCAAGTATAACTTTTTTGTTCAGCAGGACCATCAATAATCGTGGCTACATCTTTTAATAAAACAGCACTACCGTCAATAATATTAATAGGTGTTTCTTTTAGTGTTTTTATATCTCTAAAAACATCGCCACTTTCAAGACGAAAAGATTGATTTTCTAATGCTAAATAACCATGGTGTTGTAAGGTGTTAGATGCTTGAATCGCATTAAATATATCACTGAATGCTATTTTTCTAGCAGTCATTTGTTCAGGGTCTAAATTTACTTGTATCTCTCTAGGGCGGCCACCTATAACGTTTACTTCACTCGTGTTGTCTATTGCTTGTAAAAAAGTAGAAACCTCTTCTGCAAGGCGACGTAAATGATAGTCATCGACTATTTTGCTATTACTGCTCCATAAACCCAGCATAAGAATAGGTACGTTATCAACTTCTATAGGATTTACTCGCCAATTATCAACAATGGCTGGAATTCTATCGGTATTTGAATGAAGTTTATTATAAGTATTTAGAAGCGCCTGCTCACGATTTTCGCCAACATGAAACCTTAAAGTAACGACAGCTTGACTATTATTTGAAACGGAATATACATGCTCAACGCCACTAACTTGCGCTAGTAGCTTCTCTAAAGGGGTAGTAACCAAACGTTCTACTTGAACAACATTAACACCATGTGCGTTAACAACTACATCAATCATAGGAACCACAATTTGTGGCTCTTCTTCACGAGGCGTGTAATTTAGTGCCATTATGCCCATGAGTATAGATAAAACTAGAATAGCAAAGGGTATTTTACTTGTTAAAACATTATTGAGTAATGTTGATGTGAAATTGGTTGGAGTCTGCATAGTTTGTCATGCGCCCTTTGTCTATTTTTATGTTGATGAAACGTTTAGCTATTATCACAAAACTGTTGTTGTAAAACGTCTAATAAATATTTGATCTTTTGATTAGCAATTCGATAATAAATTGTTTGAGATTCTCGCCTTGTAGTGACTATTTCGCTTTCTCTTAGTTTGGCTAAATGTTGAGAAAGTGCAGATTGTGATAAATCAATTTGCTCATTCAGATCGCCAACAGTAAGTTCACCCGTAGATATACAACATAAAATCATTAAGCGATAAGGATTAGCAAGCTGTTTTAAAATAGCAGAAACTTGTTGGGCATTGTTTAATAATTCACTTTGATCTATTGTCATATTGAAACCAAGATTTTATTTATTAATATTATTTGAGTTTACACTTGAATGTTAATTTAGTAAAGGCTAATATACCTTAAATAAGAAAAAGGTAAATTAGATAAATCTAAATTAACAGATCTTGATTTAGACTGTTTATATATATTAATATTATTTTTTATTTGGAGAATACTATGAACGTTAATGAAGCACTGCGCTTGGTGGCAGGTATAATGATTTTACTTTCACTCGTACTAACTCAGTTTCATTCGCCTAATTGGATATGGTTTACTGCCTTTATTGGTGTGAATTTATTACAATCATCAATAACTAAATGGTGTTTAATGATGACCATTTTAAAAAAATTAGGTTTGAAAGAAAGTAATGCAAAATGTAGTTAAGTTTTTATGCTTATACTAATAGATAGGCGAGATAGTTATTTCGCTTATTAAATTAGTCGTGGTGTGCAATACAACGAAGGAATATTCATGTTAAAAACAATCCCTGAAGTGATTACTCAAGCAAGGAAATCACTTAATACTATTACCGCAGCTGAAGCGGTAGATAAATGCAAGCAAGAGAAAGGCATTATCATTGATGTAAGAGAATCAACGGAGTTTGCAGAAAAATCAGGGGATAGCACTATTAACATCCCTCGTGGTGTGCTTGAAATGAAAATGTTACAACTGTACCCAGATGAAAATTTGGCAATATTTATTCATTGTGCTACAGGAGCTAGAGCTACGTTTGCTGCAGAGCAATTGAATCGCGTAGGTTACAACAATGTTTGGGTTATCACTTGTATGATAGATGATGTTTGTTGTGTCTTTTAGTTTTAATTTTACTTTAAAATAAACTTGAACTTAATATAGGATTTAAAAATGAGCTCCCCATTAATTGTAGATTATTATAGTGATGTTTTATGTGTTTGGGCATGGATAGCTCAACGTAGAATTGATGAATTAAACAAGTGTTTAGGTGATAAAATTGAGTTGAAATATCACTATCTTGATGTTTTTGGTGATGCAGTTAATAAAATCCCAACACAATGGCAAGACCGTGGTGGTTATGAAGGTTTTTCCGCCCATGTTGTTGAGTCTGCATCAGTTTATGAAGATGCACATATTAATACGGATATATGGTCAAAAGTTCGTCCTACTTCTTCTGCTAACCCTCATTTAGTGTTAAAAGCCATTGAATTAACGTGTTCATGTAAAAAAAGCATTGAATTAGCATTAAAGTTCAGACAGGCATTTTTTGTTGAAGCAAAAGATATTAGTAATATAGAGGTACTCTTTGCGCTTATTGAAGAGGCAGGGCTTGATAGCACGCAAGTAAACAAGGCCATTTTAGATGGCAGGGCTATGGCTGGGTTAATGCACAATTACCAACAAGCAAAAGGGTTAGGGCTTAAAGGCAGCCCATCTTATATTATCGATAATGGCCGACAAACATTATATGGTAATGTTGGCTATCGAGTATTATTAGCTAATATTGAAGAGCAGCTAAACAAGCCTGAAAGCGAAGCGAGTTGGTGTTGATTTATACCCAACTTGGCACGGAATCAGCATTTATTACTTCTTCATAGCTAGGACGTTGACGTACAACAGCAAAATCATTATTTTTTACCATAACTTCTGGGGCTAACATACGAGTATTGTAGGTTGACGACATTACTGCGCCATAGGCACCGCAACTCATTATAGCAATTAAGTCGTTTGATTTTGATTCATTAACTTGGCGTGCTTTGGCAAAAGTATCACCGGTCTCACAAACTGGACCAACAATATCGTAAGTTTTAAGTTCAGTATTTGAGGTGTTAACCGCGAGAATGTCATGGTGAGCATCGTACATGCTTGGACGAATTAAATCATTCATACCCGTATCTAATATTAAAAACTGGCGTTCTTCACCTGTTTTAACAAAAACGACACTTGATACTAAAATTCCTGCATTACCTAACAAAGAGCGTCCGGGCTCAACGATGATTTTACAACCCAAGTGCCCTAATTGTGCTTGAGCAATGGCGGCATAATCGTGTTTACTTGGAATGTTTTCGTCGCGGTAAGTAATACCTAAACCACCGCCAATATCTACTACTGAAATGTCATGACCATCTTTTCTAAGGTCAACAACCAATTGAGCAATACGTTTATAAGCTTCTTCAAACGGAGAAAGTTGCGTAAGTTGTGAGCCTATATGTACATCAACACCTTGCACTTTTATATTGGGTAATAAAGCAGCTTGCTTGTAGGCAAGTAACGCTTTACTTATAGGTACGCCAAATTTATTTTCAGATTTACCTGTTGATATTTTTTCATGTGTATTTGCACAAACATTAGGATTAATGCGAAAAGCAATCGCTGCTATTTTATCTAAGCGAGTGGCAACTTGGCTTATCAGTTCAAGTTCAGGCTCTGATTCAACGTTAAATTGAAAAATACCTTCACTTAGTGCGTATTCAATTTCAGATTCACTTTTTGCAACACCAGAATAAACAATTTTATTGGCTGGAATACCTGCAGTACGCGCTCGGCGTATTTCACCTTCAGAAACAACGTCAGCACCAGAGCCTAGTTTAGCAAGAGTAGATAAAACTGCTTGGTTGCCATTCGCCTTTACCGCAAAGCAAATGAGTGTTTCTTGCTCTACCAATGCAGTAGAGAAAGCTTGTTGATAATCTTGGTAATTTTGAGTGATTGCGGTGTTGGAATAGCAGTAAAATGGCGTGCCTACTTGTTTTGCTATGTCGCTAAGAGCAATATTTTCAGCAAACATTTGATTGTTTATATAAGGAAAGTATTTTTGTGTTGTCATGTGCCTGATCTTTGTTTACAAGTGAAATGGTTAAAGTGTGAGTAATCTATTTTAATTTTTATTAGCGTACAAGCTATATTATTACAAATACCCAGAATGTTTTCCTCTAGTTTAGAACTCCTTAGGGAAAATAGGGGAACGCAGAGTAGAATGGTAAGTGCAAATAACTTGCTCGCAATGTAAAACATAATGTGATGTTAACTATCCATAAAATCATTTACAGTATAAAATTTAACCATAGCGGGATGGTGATAATGCACGCCAGAGTGCTTAAAACAACTGTGCCAGCAACTGTTTTTTGATGCTGCTGGTGAGTTGCCGCAATTAAATAAGCACTAACGCCAGTAGGGCAAGCACTTAAAATAACTAATACAGTCACAACAAGTGGTTCAAGTTTGAATAAGTATTGGCTTGCTATAAAGACTAACATAGGTAATAGAATTAACTTGTTAATACTGGCTATGCTAATAAAAGTGAGTTCTTGGCGGATCTGATAAAAAGCCAGTGATGCGCCCAAAATAAATAAAGCTAATGGTATTGCTGGTTTTGACATTAAAGCTAAGCTGTCTTGTAAAAAGTCAGGTAGTGCAATACCAAGCATGTTAACCGCTAAGCCAGATAATATGCTGATGATTAACGGGTTGTTTAATGTCTTTTTGGTAAAATCCAACCAATCAAATTTCGTTGCTTCTCCTTTTGACGATGCCCATGCGGTAATAGCACCTGTTAAAGCAAAAAGCATCGTACTATGAAAGGTTACAATTAAGAAAACAATACTAATAACTTGCTCGCCCATTGTCGCTAATAATACGGGTAAACCTACAATAACGGTATTTGAAAAACTAGCACCTAAAGCAAATACGGCAGAAGCACCGCTATTTTTATTAAGAGAAACCTTACTGTTACGCTTGAATTCAGGATGACATGGTTTTTCTTTATAAAAAAAATAACTAATAAGCCAAGTTATCAAGTAACAAATCAAAACAGGTAGGTAAAAAGCAGCGAAGAACTGTGGGCTAATTTGCTCACTAAAATTAGCTTTTGACATTTGATAAAATAAAAAAGCAGGAATACACAAAGAGAAAGCAAACTTACTTATAGCATCGAGTTGCTCTTTACTTAACCATTTTGTTTTCGTACTAATATAGCCAGTTAAAGCAATGATTATTAAAGGCGATATGATCGAAAATACATTCATGAAATGAGTCTTTAATTAGGGCGACTAATCTTTGTAAAATTATTTTACAGCAGTTTATTGGTTTTTTATAGCAAGGAGGTTAAAGCA
>Ga0209081_1001204_pt1 | contig 15536 bp, 13 predicted proteins | sample GOMGulsemesocosm_4_FD_184636 | JGI IMG/M metagenome (GOLD analysis project Ga0209081, IMG submission 184636) | Methane-oxidizing microbial communities from mesocosms in the Gulf of Mexico - GOM15B Gulf of Mexico (SPAdes) (version 2) | ecosystem: Environmental > Aquatic > Marine > Cold seeps... | reverse complement strand
GGTCAGTATTTACTCGTTGCCAACAATCCCGATTATGCGGAAATGTTAGCAACTGAGAGTATGAACACTTTTGCACGGCTAAAAGCTATTTTGAAGTAAATAAGTTTGTGTCATTTCAATATAAATAACAGAACGATAAATAATTTCAACATATTGTAAAACTTGAATATTCTAATTGTATTTGTCACACTGCTTTTGTTTTATCTAATTGTAATTATAAAGGGATAATTTATGGAATGGTTGTCTGTACTTCCTCCTCTTGTCGCGATAGCGGTAGTTCTTTGGAAGAAAGAAGTGATACTTGCTTTATTAATGGCGGTATTTAGCTCCGAGTTACTCTTAGCTTATCAAGAGCATTCCAATATTATTTTTTATGCTTTCCTTGGTATTATTGAGCGAATTATTTCTGTTTTCAGCTCTCCGGGTAATACGCGACTATTGATTTTTAGCCTACTTATTGGGGCATTACTAGCTTACGTTAGAAATTCAGGTGGCGTAACTGCTATGGTGAATAAGTTAGTAAGCAAAGGGATTGCCAAAAATAAGCGTCAAGTTGGTACTGTCACCATGTTTACTGGCATGTTGATTTTTATTGAATCAAATTTAAGTGTGCTTACTGCTGGTATTCTATCTCGTGATTTATTTGATAAGTTTAAAATGAGCCGTGCTCGTCTTGCTTTTATGATTGATAGTACTTCTGCTCCTGTATGTATTTTGGTGCTACTTAATGGCTGGGGCGCTTATGTACTGGGTTTGCTCAATAATTATGATTTAGAGCAATCATCAATGTCTATATTGTGGGGCACCATTCCTTTTAACTTCTACGCTATTATTGCTTTATTAATGGTGGCTTATACTGTTGTCACAGATAAAGTTTATGGTCCATTGCAGCAGTCTGAACTTGAGCTACATAAATTAGAAGTTAAAGATGAAGAGCATTTGAAAGAAGAATTAGTTGCACCAACTAAGGCTCGTTTTATGGTTGTGCCACTGTTAAGTATGGTTTTAGCTATGTTCTTTTTTATGTATTGGACTGGTGATGGTGATATTACTCAAGGTAGTGGTGGAAAGTCAGTGCTTTATGCTACTTGTTTTGCTTTAGTTATTACGTATTTTTTACTGTTGTTTTCTAAACGTTTTACCCATAAAGAATTGGTTGATGTTGGTTTTGAAGGTTTGTCTGAGTTATTACCTTTAGTTACCATTGTATTATTTTCATTAACACTTGGTGCAAGTCTTAAAGAATTAGGAACAGGGCTATTTATTGCAGGTTTTATTGGAGATAATTTACCTCTTATTTTTATCGTACCTATGCTTTTTATTGCAGGTGGCATTATCTCGTTTAGCACTGGAACTTCATGGGGTACTTTTGCTATTTTGATTCCTATTGGTGTACCACTTATTCAATCGTTAGGATTACCACCATCACTGGTTATTGCTGCTATTTTGGGTGGAGGTGTTTTTGGAGATCATTGTTCCCCTATATCAGATACAACTTGTGTTTCTGCTATAGCGTCTGGTTGTGACTTACTTGAGCATGTTAAAACACAATTACCTTATTCAATCTTTGGTGGCACATTAGCAGTGGTGGCTTACTTTATTGCCAGTTATATTATGATTGTATAGTACTTGCTGTAAAATTGTTAACTTGCAATTACTGTTGAGTTAACTCAAATTGGTATCGTGCGAAAAAATCTTTTAATACACCATGACGTGGTGTTTTTTCTGATGAGTAATTATCAAGTAAGTGGAAAGTAAAAGGAGGTAACATGAAAGCTGTATTCTCAACACTTGTTTTTATTGGTTTTACTGGTGTTATTGCTGTTAAATTCTTTTTCTCTAGTATTTTTGCCTTATTTGGTTATGCAGCCTTGCCAATTGAAAGTTTGAACAACTTAACTCATTCCAAAAAAATAGTGCAAAAAATGCAAAGCAGACACAAAACAAAAACTGCTAATGTGTCAAAACGTTTTATTAAACGTTCAGGTAAAAAAGTAGCAATAACGGCTGTTTCTGCTGCTACCATTGGTACAGTAGCGGTCATTGGTACTTTGACTTACTTAGAAATAAGCCAATATTGTGATGATAAGCGTATCTTAAACGAAGATGCTAATATTTTGTTTGATACTCAAAAAGAGTTTAATATGCAAGCTTGTCTCGATCAGGGAAAGCAAGATTCAGCTCATTTTGCTAATGAAGCATGGCAAAGTGTTAAAACTAGCGGTAGTGAAGTGTTAGATAGTATTGAACAATCAAGTGATGAATTGCTAGATCCTAGTAGAAAGGCAACTGTCGAGTTATTTGAATCGATAGACAAATGGTACCAACAAATATTTGAATAAAAAATGACGATACCGGCTATAAAATGAACAATTACGTTACCCAAAACGTATGGTTTCAATGAACAATTTTAAAACGCTAGTTCTTTTGTAGGGGGTAATATAGCTAATTTATTGCATTAATATACTGAGTAAAGCGTTGATAATCGATATTACCGCCAGTTAAAATAATCGCTACTTTTTTAGCTGTCATTTTATTTTTTTCTTTGTTTAGTGCTGCCAGTGTAATTGCACCAGCACCTTCAGCTAAGTTATGAGTTGTTTGATAATATTGTTTCATCGCTTTAGCTATGTCATTGTCACTTACTTGTACAATACGCTCGCAGCCATTTTTAATTATGTCAAAAGCTTCATTCATTGGTGAACGTGTTTTTACACCATCTGCAATAGTTTGGGCTGTTTCAGTATTGATAACTTTCCCTGCTGCAAAAGATAAAGCAAATGTTGGCGCCCCTGTTGCTACCACACCAACAACTTTGGTAGTTAAACCCAATAAATCTCTAACTTGAATTACGCCTGCAACACCTGAGCCCATGCCAATAGGTACATAAACAGTATCTAAATCACTCACATGATTAAATAGCTCTAACGCATAAGTAGCAACACCCAGTACTAGCTCACGCTCAAAAGGTGCAACGGCGCGATAACCTAAATCATGTTGAAGTTTTAAGCTGTACTGACGGGCAGATTCAAAGTCATGACCATAAATAACTAAATTTGCACCATGAGATTTTATTGCTCTATTTTGATCTTCATTATTCCCCTCTGGCACCACTATAGTGACAGGTAACCCTGCTCGCTTTCCTGCAAAAGCTAAACTTTGTCCATGGTTACCAATTGTTGCCGAAATTAAGCCTTTAGGTGGATTGGTTGATTTCATCAGCGCATCAATTAACACAATACCACCACGTACTTTAAAAGCTGTCGTTGGAGTGTGATTTTCATGCTTAACCCATACTTCACAGCCACAAGCAGTACTCAGTTGAGGCCAATTATATTGAGGCGTTGCAGGAAAAACGCTATGCACTAAATCACTTGCTTGTTTTAACGCTTCTAATGAAAACATAGCGACTATACCTTGGTAAACTGGAAAATATTTTGATTAAATTAGATTAACTTAAGTTGATGAACAAAGTACAATTTAATTAGGTGGAAGTTTTGGTAACTGAATATACCCAAGCAAGGAAAAATAAAATGTCGTCAATAGGTAATGTTGTTGTTTCTTTAATTGAAAAGCACTCTAAAAATGAAGTGATTGATATTATGAAAATGGCTTCTAGTATGGGGATTAGTGTTAATTATGTTGATATGGAAACGTCAACTGACATGGCAACTATGAAGCAAGAAGATGATGATAATCGTCCTAAAATTAATTTAAATAAAAAAAATACAATTGAAGAAAACTACACACTTGTTGCTCTATTACTGGCAGATTGCTTAATTGCACCGCAAAAAGCTCATCGAGAAGGGTTTAAATATGAGGTGTTTTTTTTAAAAGATTTACGTCAATTTCGTCTAACTAGAACTTTTTTATTAGCAACACGTTTAGCTATTCCTGAGCAAGTTATTAATCAAATTGATGTGTTTGGTTTTAATATCGATGCTTATATAGCAAAAACCAAATACTTACCTGCTTTTGTAAATAATATGGTTAAAAATAGTAATGCTAGTTTTGCTATGATTAATAATTTGTTAGGCGGAATATCTATTGATCATCTATTTAAAGGAACAGGTAAATAGCTAGGTTATTGATTATTCATTAGAACTTTATTTTTTATATTTAAATCAAGTGATTTTATGATTATTAAAATAGAAGATGAATGTCAAGTTTATGCTGGCGATGGGGCAGTACATTTATCAACTATCAGACGAAAATTATTAAATTTAATCAAAGCGCACCCGCTAAAAGATAGTATTGCAGGAAAAATCCAAAGAGCATGATGGGATACCAAATTTAGAGCGGAGGTATTATTTGGTCATAAATCAACCAAAGCATAATCCCGCCCTGTTTTAACCACTTGATACTTGCATTCACCTAACTCTATTTTGATAATTCGAATTTTAATAGCAATAGGGTTGCTCTTCTATTATGATATTAACGAACGTTAATTAACATCACTTTATGAATGAATTCTTTATGAGCAATACTCGCAGTATTATTTTGAAGTCAGCAGTTTCTTTATTTTCAGAAAAAGGCTTTGATGCGGTTTCGATGCGTGACATAGCCGATAAAGTGAACATTAGTCCTCCTGCACTTTACAATCATTTTAAGGGAAAAAAAGCATTATATATATCTGTTATTGAAGAGTCTTTTAGCAATAAGTCAAAGCAATTGGTAAATTCATTAACTATTGATACCTTACCTATAAAACGTTTGGAGGCCTTTGTTCTAACTTTAAGTGAAATTTTAGTAGATGAACCTGAATTTAAACGTTTAATACAACGTGAACAATTAGATGCTGACCAGCAACGATTGCAATATTTAGCAAAAGAATTATTTAATCCTTTTTTGAACGCATTAACCTCTTTAATTAAAGAGATAAAACCTGATTGTGATGCACATGGTGTTGCCTTCGCTATTATTGGCATGGTGCAAAAACATTTTGAGATTGAATCATTAGTACAATTTTTCCCTAATTATAAAAAAGAACATCATACGCCTGTTTATATAACACAACTAACCATGTCAATGTTGACAGTATTTTTTGGAACAAAACCATGAAAAAAAAGTTATTCATCAAATCAATATTCCGCCATTCATTAATTTTAGCATTCTTAGGGGGGGCACAATTAAGTTATGCTCAGACCGATGCTTCACCAGATGATGAGGATACAGTTACGCATGTAACCCCTGTTACTGTAGTCAAAGCCGCTTCACAAACACTACTATCGACTACGAATGTAAGGGGACAAATAGAAACAGCGACTAAACCTAATATTGCTGCAAAAGTAGCGGCTGAAGTGAGCGATATTTATTTTATAGAAGGCGATAGCGTTAAAAAAGGGCAAGTATTAGCTGCCCTTGATGCGGAGGCTTTTATCATTGATAAAGAAGCGGCTAATGCCGATATTACCTATTTAACGGTATTAATAGAAAATCAAAAAAAGTTGTTAAAAAGAAATCAGGATTTGTTCAATAAAAAAATGATTTCTCAAGCAATTATAGATGACAGTGAAACGTCATTAAAGCAATCTAATGCACAGTTATTAAGTGCTAAAGCAAAATTAAGAAAAGCTATTTATAAATTATCTCATACAAAAATTATTAGCCCAATAAATGGTATTGTGCAAGCAAGGTTAGTCTCAAAAGGTGATTATGTTAAAATTGCCAACGATTTGTATTTTATTATTTCAACCGATGATATTTATGCGCGTTTATATTTTCCTGAAACGATTGCCGATCAAATTAAATTAAATATGAAAGTGACCTTAATACGTCAACAAAATGGCAAGGTTGAAAAAGTTAACGGTACTATTGAACGAATTCGCCCGATGTTGTCAACTAGTAATAGAGCTTTATACACATTAGTAAAATTTACTAATAGTCACCAATGGCGTGTAGGCTCAAGCATTCAAGCTGAAGTCATGTTAAGTGAACATAAAAATGCGATTACGGTACCTAAACAAACATTGGTACGTCGACCTAACGGTATAGTGGTTTATAAAGTAGTCGCTAATACCAATACAGTCGTTGAACAGGTTGTTACTACGGGCTTAATTAATAATGGCGCTGTTGAAATACTCACAGGGTTAGCGCTAAATGATGTGGTGGTATTAGACGGTGCTGGCTGGTTAACTGATGGCGCCAGTATTGATATTGTGGAGCCGTAAATATGAGCGATAATATAAGTAATAATAACTTACCTGCCAGCGCTTCACCTGAAAAAATGAATTTGCCAGCATTTTCTATTAAAAATCATGTGCTCACTTATATGTTAAGTCTAGTGTTGATTTTGTTTGGGTTAATCAGTTACCAGCGTATTGGTGTTGATAGAATGCCTGAAATTGAATTTCCCATGCTATCAGTATCAACTATCTTAGCTGGAGGAGACCCATCTATTATTGATGCATCGATTACTAATATAGTTGAATCTGCCGTGAATGGTATTTCTGGTATTGACGATATTCAGTCCTCATCATTGGCAGGTGTTTCAGTGGTGATGGTTCGATTTGATCTCACTAAAAATATTGATATTGCTTTTAATGAAATGCAAGCCAAGGTCAATGAGATTATTCGCTTATTACCTAAAGGCGTTGAAACGCCTATTGTGAAAAAAGTGCAAATGGGTGGGGCGCCTGTAATGTGGTTGTCACTAAAAGGAGACAGAACATTACAACAATTGAACTTGTATGCTAAAAATGTAATAAAAAAACGTTTAGAAACCATCAATGGTGTTGGTAACGTAGTGATTGCTGGTGAGCGAGAACGCACGTTAAGAATTAACCTCAATATTGAACAAATGGCAGGGCTTGGCGTTACAGTAGAGGATGTTATTAACGCCTTTAACCGAGAACACATAAAAATGCCTGGCGGCTTTGCTTTATCAACTAATCAAGAACAACAGTTAAAGCTTGATCTTGAGTTTCATAATGTTGTTCAACTTAAAAAACTGATTGTTGGCTATCAAGGGAATTTGCCTATTTTCTTACAGGAAATAGCAGGTGTTGAAGATGGTTTAGAAGACTTTAGGCGCTTCGCTAGTTATAACGGTGAATCAACAGTAGGCTTGGGCTTAGTTAAGATATCAGGTGCTAATACTGTTGCCATTATTGAAGAAGCGAAGAAAAGACTTACCGAAGAAATAATACCGCAGTTACCTGACGGTATAAATCTTACCATTGTTGTCGATGATGGTAGTTTAATCACAGCGATTATTGACGGCTTAAAGGCTCACTTGTTTGAAGGAACAATATTGGCTGGTGTAGTGGTTTTATTTTTTCTATTGAACCTGCGTTCAACGCTCATTGTTGTTACGGCAATACCTGTATCATTATTAGGTGCGGTTGCGGCTATTTATTTTGCCGGGTTTACCTTTAATACCATGACCATGTTGGGTTTGTTATTACTTATTGGTGTTGTGGTTGATGATGCTATTGTGGTATTAGAAAATATATTTCAAAAAATGGAAGAAAACCCTGATGCAGACCCTACTGAGGTAGCTATAGAAGGTACTTCACAAGTAATGTTTGCTATTTTAGCCGCAACTCTAACACTAGTGTCTTTGTTTGGTGCGGTGATCTTCATGGATGGTATTATGGGGCGCTTTATTGCTTCTTTTGCTGTCGTGGTAGTTTGTGGCGTGTTGATTTCATTATTTGTCTCGGTTACGTTAACGCCTATGCTTTGTGCAAAATACCTTCGTGTGCAAAAAAAGCATGGCCGTGTTTATCAAGCTTTCAATAATATGTTTGATAAAATGGAGCGCTTTTATTTATCTACATTGAAGTTTTCAATCAATAATAGAGTAATAATTGTTGTGCTAACTGGGGTGTTGGTTTATTCCAGTGGTTGGTTTATGGGGCAACTAGGTAAAGGGTTCTTACCTGAAGAAGATAAAGGTCGTTTTGTTGTTTCTCTTAAAACACCGCTTGGCTCAAACATAAACTATACCTTAGACAGATTAAAGAAAATCGAGTTGATTTTACAAAAACATGAAGAAGTTCGTGGCTTATTTTCAACTATAGGTACAGGTAATAGCGGACAAGTTAATAAAGGTGCAATTTATGTTAATTTAGTTCCTCGTGATCAAAGGTTACTACATCAAACTCAAATTATAGAAAAAGTTCGTGTTGATTTAGCTAAGGTGCCTGGCGTTAAGGTTTTTGCTGCACCTGTTCCAGCGGTGGGTGGTACGCGAGGCGAGCCATTACAATTTGTTCTTAAGGGGCCTAATCTTGAAAAAGTAGCTGAATTATCAAACCTATTAACAAACCATTTAGAGAAAATAGCGGTTATTGGCACATTAGACAGTAACTTACAATTAGATATGCCTGAACTTGAAGTAGTGCCATTAAGAGAAAAAGCACGTGAAGTTGGCCTTGATTCTGCTACGATAACTAATGCGTTAAGGGTGCTTGTTGGTGGTTTTGATGTCGCTAAATACAACGACCTTCCTGGAGATGGTGAACGTTATGACATACGTTTAAAAATGTCTTCTGATGGTTTAAGCAGTAATAAATTACAGCATATATATTTAAGGAATAATCAAGGGCAATTGGTACGTTTAGATAGTGTTACTGAATTTAAAACGGGTATCGGTCCTGCTACTATTGGTCGATATAACCTACAATATGCAGCAACTTTCTATGCAACGCCTACCATTCCAGAAGGTGATGCTGCGGAGATTGTGTTAGAAGCAGCAAAAGAAATTTTACCTAATGGCTATCAAATTGAATTAATCGGTCGAGCAAAGGAATTTAGTAAAACCGCTAAACATATTGTCTTTGCTCTTGTTACAGGCGTTATTCTTATTTATATGACCTTAGCAAGTCAATTTAACTCTTTTATTCAACCGCTAATTGTTATGGTGGCGCAACCACTTGCAATTGTTGGGGGGATAGTAGGTTTATGGATAGGAGAACATACTCTTAATATTTATTCAATGATAGGGCTAGTGTTATTAGTGGGATTAGTAGCAAAAAATTCAATATTGCTGATAGATTTAACTAACCAAATGCGAGCTGAAGGTAAGCCGATAGATCAAGCTTTACTTGATGCCTGTCCTAGGCGACTAAGACCGGTATTAATGACCTCTTTAACGGTTATTTTTTCAATGTTTCCTGCCGCATTAGGCTTAGGTGCTGGCGCTGATATTAATGCACCATTAGCCGTAGCTGTTATTGGTGGCATGATCAGCTCAACATTATTAACCTTAGTGGTGGTGCCTGCGGTTTATTCATTAGTGGAAAATGGTATGAATAAATTAGCTGGGTTTAGAAAGGCTTAATCTCTTCGGGTGAATACCTCGCAGCTTGTTGTGGGGTATTTGACTTGGATATGTAAAGTTATTTAATAATATTTTAGTAATCATTTAAATTATACGGGCAATCGTTGATGTTTTGGAATAAACGTATAAAAGAATATTATCAGCTATATCCGACATTCCGCAGGTGAAGCAGTTACGGGTATGATCATAAATGGGTACAGTAAGGTCTAGCATCTTGACTTGAAAAATTTATAAAGGTTAACTCCTACCTTGCGTTGGGGTTTTCAGTGTTTGGATAGCATTAATTTACGCCAACCAGGCGATGATTATCTTTATGATAATCTCCGTCTTGATGGATTGAGCGAACTAAGGAAAAATAGTCAAACTCGTAAGTGGTCATGCAATGGACTTATATAAAGCCAAAAAAGTTGCCGAGGGATTTGAGCAATATCTGTTTGACCGCTTGGTTATTTATGTAAGTATTTACTTGTTACTTCTTGGTCTACCAGTAGTTTTAACTACAGTTTTAGTTACTGCTTTAACTTCTGGTTTAGCTGCATTAATTTTCTTAGCCGTTTCTTTTGCTTTTTCTACTGCAACAGTTTTTTCTTGAATATCTTGCAAACGTTTCTCTGCAATAAGAGTTACTTTATCTGTTAATTTATCAATAATACCAAATAGTTTATCTAGTTGTTCATCTTGATTTTTTGAAATATCTTCTGATTAGAAATTAAAATATTTTTTACCTTTATTTTTGATTTCTTGTGTTTTTAGAGACAAACTAAGAGTTGAATTAAAAGAGAAAACAAAATAGATATAAAATAAAAGTTAGTGGTGATTTTTATACAGAACAGAAGATATCCTACTACATAAAAATCATTAACTAATTCACTTCATTAGCCATTCATTTGCACTTATATAAAAGGCATAACATAGAAATATGTTATGCCTTTTATATAAATAAATATCTGTCATTTATTTACCTTTAACTTAAATACAGCCTTTAAAACAAATAGTTATACTTTTGTCTTTCTGTAACTCACTAATCCCTAACTATTGTTAGGTTTGTTAGGGGGGGGATATAAGACATAGTATTTATAGTTAAATAAATAAGTAATTATTAATTAGCTTTGTTTCAAATAAATTACATATAAATAAAATTAACTATTAATAACTAAGAGAGTAAAGATGACTGATAAAGTGCAAAAAATTAATACGGGTATTGAAAACTCGGGGGTAGCAGATGCAACTGCTGCGGTTAAAGAAGAGGATAGCTCTTGGATAAAAAATAAAAAGTACTGGTATTTAACGTCTACAATATTACCAGGTGTGCCAATTATTTCATCTTTTATAGCAGACGGAACAGGTAATGGCCTTTGGTTATGGGCAATGGTTGTTGTTCTATATGCAGTACTACCTTTACTCGATAATTTTTCAGGTTTAGATGCGTCTAACCCAAGCGAAGAGTTAATGGAAGAGTTAGAAAATGATAATTATTACAAATATGTATTATATGCGGCGGCAGTATTGCACTGGGTAGCCTTGGTATATATGGGATATGTTGTCTCAGTAGGTGATTTTTCATGGTTTAGTATTTTAGGTGCTGGTTTAAGTATTGGTATTTCTAATGGACTTGCTTTAGTTGCCGGCCATGAAATGGGTCATAAAGTGAATGATAGAGTACAAATTTTCTTCGCTAAAGTAATGCTTGCTTGTAGTGGTTACGGTCACTTCTTTATTGAGCATAACAAAGGTCATCATAAAGACGTTTCTACGCCAGAAGATCCGGCTACATCACGTTTTGGTGAGTCTATCTATAAATTTGTAAAACGTGAAATTCCAGGCGCATTTAGACGTGCATGGGAACTTGAAAGTGCTCGTTTACATCGTTTAGGTAAATCTGAATGGTCATTAAGTAATGAAATAATTCAACCTGCACTTATTACTATCAGTGGTTATACGTTGATGTTGGCTTATTTTGGTCCAGTAATGATTCCATTTTTAGCACTTGGTGCTGCATACGGCTGGTGGCAGTTAACATGTGCTAACTATGTTGAACATTATGGTTTAATGCGTGAACGCGCTGCTAATGGTCGTTATGAACGTTGTCAAGCACGTCACTCGTGGAACAGTAATAACAAAGTTTCTAACTTAGTATTATTACATTTACAACGTCATTCAGATCACCATGCTCATCCTACACGTCCATATCAAATGTTACGTGATTATCCAGAAGTACCAGCATTACCATCTGGTTACCCTTGGATGTTTGCGCTAGCAATGGTTCCTGGTGTTTGGTTTGATACTATGAACCCAATGGTTGTTGACTGGGCGGAAGGTGATATGACTAAAGTAAATATTGACCCTGATGTACAAGATGAAGTGATGAAACGTTATCACAACCCTAAAAAGGCAGCGTAAAGCTTAATGAATAGCGACAGTTTTACTGTCGCTATCATAACATAAGGAATACGTATGCAATTTTTAGCACTAATAGTATTTATAATTGTTGCTTTTTGTGGTGTTCAATTACTAAAGCGCAAAATAAGCAATAAACAAATAAGTCGTTGGATGGTTAGAGCTCATGGCTTGGGTGGTGTAGTAGGACTAATTTTACTTATTATCGGCTTGTTTAAAGGCATGTATTGGAGTAGTAGCTGGGGATGGATCTCAGTAGCATTATTTGCCACGTTATTAGTCTTCGGTTTTATGGTTTTAGGTAAATGGGGTAAATTATTTAACGGAAGAAAAAAACCCACCATAGTTATTATTTTCCATGGTTGTTTTGCCTGTATATGCATTGGCGTTTTAACCTATTCATTGGTAATGGTTAATTAATGTAAATAACATTGTTTTAATAGAATTAACACAACGTAATACAAAAAGAGAGTATCAAAATGAAAAAATATGAATGTCCAGATTGTGGTTATATATATGACGAAAATTTAGGCGCCGCACATGAAGGTTATCCTGCAGGTACCGCATTTAAAGATTTACCTGAAGACTTTCCATGTCCAGATTGTTTTGTAAGAGAAAAACCAGACTTCGTAGAACAGTCTAGCTAATTAAAAAAGGGTGTAAGAATTAATTTTACACCCTTTTTAGTATTTATTTTGATGCGTTTTGTGAAAAAGAAAGAAGAAAGAAGAAAGAAGAGAGAAGTTAGTATGTATGATTTTATAATTATTGGTGCCGGCTCTGCAGGTTGTGTTATGGCAAACCGTTTATCAGCCGACACAAAGAAGAAAGTATTATTAATTGAAGCTGGTCCAGAGGATAAAAGTCAATCTATTCACGTGCCGCTGGGTATAGCAGTTCTTTCCAGAAGTAAAAAACTTAATTGGCAGTTTAATACCGACATACAAACAGAATTAAATAATAGAGAATTGTTTTGGCCTAGAGGAAAAGCTTATGGCGGCAGTAGTTCTATTAATGCCATGATTTATATTCGTGGTCAAAAAGAAGATTATGACAACTGGGAAAAGTTAGGCAATAAAGGTTGGTCATATAAAGATGTTTTACCTTACTTTATTAAATCTGAAGGTAATCAAATCATAGACTGTAAGCTTCATGGTAATTCAGGGCCGCTTGGTGTTGACAACTTAAGAACCGTTAATAAGTTGAGTGATGCTTTTGTTAGTGCCGGTGAAGAACTTGGCTATAAAGTGAATGATGACTTTAATGGTGAAGATCAAAGTGGTTTCGGTCGTTATCAAGTGACCCAAAAAAATGGTGAACGTTGCAGTGCGGCTAAAGGCTATTTAACACCCGTGTTAGCACGAACTAATTTAGATGTTATTTCTGCAGCACACGTTACAAAAATTGTATTTGAAGGCACAAAAACAACTGGAGTTGAGTATGTCAAAAATAAGTCAAGTTATTATATTGATTTAAAAGACCAAGGTGAAGTTATCCTTAGTGGTGGGGCCTTAAATTCGCCTCAAATATTGATGCTCTCGGGTGTTGGACCTGAAGCTGAACTAAAACGACATGGCATCCCGTTGGTGAAAAAACTAGAAGGTGTAGGTCAAAATTTACAAGACCACCTTGATATTACCATAATGGATAGCTCTATAAGTAAAGATGCGATAGCTGTTACACCACTTGGTATAGTGAGAGGTGCGGCAGCTGCAGTTGATTACATCAAAGATAGAACTGGTTTTTTAACCAGTAATGTAGCAGAAAGTGGTGGCTTTGTTAAAAGTGATGAAAACCAAAAAAATGCTAATATTCAATTTCATTTTTTACCAACCTACTTAAAAGATCATGGCCGTCAAATTATGTTTGGTTATGGTTATACATTACATATATGTGATTTACAGCCGAAAAGTAGGGGCTATATTTTATTAAAAACTGCAAATCCACTTGATGATCCGCTTATTCAACCACGCTATTTAACAGAAGAAGAAGACTGGGTGAATTTGGTCAATGCTTATAAAATAGGACGAAAACTGCTGAATACTAAAGTATTTATTCCTTATAGAGATAAAGAAGTTGCTCCTAGTAGCATTGTTCAAACAGATGTTCAAATTAGAGACGATATTCGTAAACGTGCTGAAAGCATATATCACCCTGTAGGTACCTGTAAAATGGGTAGTGATGACATGGCTGTAGTTGATGAGCAATTAAAAGTTTACGGAGTAAAAGGCCTACGTGTTGTTGACGCGTCTATCATGCCTAATGTCGTTGCGGGTAATACTAATGCTCCTACCATCATGATAGCTGAAAAAGCTGCCGATATGATTTTAAATTCTAAATAAGAAAATAAAAGTTTAAAATAGTTTAGATAGTCACTTGAATAACTTACTAATAAGTTATTCAAGTGGCGCTATTTAGCATTAAGTGTTAATCTTTATTCAAGTTTAAGTATTATTAATTGCTTGTATCTCAACTATGCATCATACAAATTTTAACATCGGTCACAATAAACTTGTCATTATTAAATCTCAGCCAGGCTACGGAAAATCAACATTATTAAGAAAGCTGAGCCAAGACTCTAAAAAAAACAATGTATATATATATATATCTGAATCCGACAATAACCCAACTTCATTGTTAAAAAATATTGCATCAGCGCTTAAAAGAGCACAATTAGATATAAATACAGCCTTTATTAACCAGTTAGATAGTATCGCTTTACCTTCATTAGAGCCTATAATAAATTCGATGTTAGATTCATGCCTTGCTAGCGAAATTGATTCTATTTTTGTTGATGATATTGACCTATTAACCAATGAACCTTCGAATAAAATTATAAGTAGTTTCATCGCTAAACCTGACAACCCTTTCCATCTTCTCGTCACTTGCTCTAAACCGCCAAATTTCTCTTACTCTAATTTATTATTACATAATCAAGTCACAATGATTGATGAAACATATTTAAGACTATCTTTTAGCGATGTTCGAAACTTATTTGATATTCAAGGATTTGAAGATATTGAGAGTTTTAAGCTTGAAAAATTATTGAATATTACTGAAGGTTGGCCTTTAGGAATTCAGTTTGTCTTGAATCATATTAAAAATGAGCAAGAAGTCGATATAATCATAGAAGATTTACAACAAGGAAATCAGAGCTTAGCTACTTACTTTTCAGAGAAATCATACAATAATCAAACAGACGACTTTAAGGATTTCATTCATAAAATTTCAGTGGTCGATGAATTTCATCTTTCGTTATGTAATGACATAACTCAAGATCAAAATGCCCATGCTAAATTATCTTACTTAATTGAAAACAATACCTTTATTACCACCATAGCGCACGATCATTTTAAATTTCATCCTTTATTTTTGAAATTTTTAAGAAACAAGGCAAGGTTAGCATTAGGTGATTTAGGTACGCTAGATTGCTCTATTCGTGCTGCAAACTGGCTTTATAATAATAATAGAACAACCAAAGCGATAGAGTTGGCATTAAAAGTAGGGCAATTTGACATTGCTTCAGGTTGGATAGTTAAAGAGTTAGATGTATTCCTTAAAAAAGGTCGCCATTATGACTATATTGAGTGGGTTAATCAAATCCCCACAACCTTTCTAGATAAATACCCGTTAATTAGATCTAATTATATGATAGTACTCTGCTTTACTAAGCAGTTTGATAAAATGAATGAAAATTCACTTATTTTACTTGCTCAGTTACCACAAGTAGATAAAGTGAGCGCTGAGATTATTAAAAGACAAACCAGTCTCGCTTCTTTTGTTATGTCAGGGTTAATAGATGATATTAAAGGTTTAAATTCAAAAATCAGTCATTGGCTGAACGAATGGGGAC
>Ga0209081_1001200_pt1 | contig 15563 bp, 12 predicted proteins | sample GOMGulsemesocosm_4_FD_184636 | JGI IMG/M metagenome (GOLD analysis project Ga0209081, IMG submission 184636) | Methane-oxidizing microbial communities from mesocosms in the Gulf of Mexico - GOM15B Gulf of Mexico (SPAdes) (version 2) | ecosystem: Environmental > Aquatic > Marine > Cold seeps... | reverse complement strand
ATTGATGCCCACTTGAAAGGAAGTATCAATTATTTAGCAGACGCTTAATTTCATTCTTAATTTCGAGTCAGCTATCTTGGTTCTTTTTGCCAATAACTTTTGACGAGCTGCGCAAAAATTACTAACGATCGTATTTTTATCATAACTTGACTTTGAATCAGATTTTGTATCGTGATTAATTATTTTTTTAAGGCTTTCAACATGATGACAGTGATTTAAATTTTCTTCATTAATTAATTGGGAAAATGAAGAGCCTATAGACTGAAGGTATTTGTAGTCACCGACAACAAGGGCCATCGGTGTTACTGGTCCGATTCCTGGGTAATGGGTTTGCTTGGCAAAAGGACGAAAGCCGAGCTTTAAATATGAATTCATATGATGTTGTTCGCAATTAAGTAATACGACCTCAACCCTGTTCTTAAGAACAAAATTGATAACTTCCTGATACATCCGTAAAATAGTTAAGGATCCTCGGGCGTTATTTTCAACCATTAATCGTTCAACTATACAAATTTTCTTTGCTTGCAATAATGAAGTGAATTTTGAAGTGTGATATGTTTTTTCGTGTTCTTGAGTAAAATGAGTATCCCCGCCCCAGAAAATTCGTAGAGTACCAATTGGTTTATTCTTTTTAATTGCAACAATCGCGCGGGCATTTTTATCATGCTCGTCTTGTAGCTCTTTTAGCTCGTGATTGCTTTTATCTGAAAATCTATTCATTCCCTCAACATAGACCTTATGGCGTAATTGATAAGATGCACGAAGCTCAGCCTTGGTTTCGGCAAAACGAACGCCATCTTTCAGTATATTCACAGTTTGAAGTTGAGAGTGTAATCCGGCTATAGGTTGTATTTTTACTGGGTTAAAAGCTAAATTTGGTAACATCTATGTCTCCTCCGAAGTGTTTGTTATAGATCAAGCAGTTATTATGCCAGCCTGGTCGTTTGTATTTTAATTGATTGAATATAAAGGAGTTATAGAAAGGTGTGAAAGAGTATTTATATAAAAAAGGCAATTTAATTGAGTGAGTTGTCTAGTTTAGACGACAGGTATTTAAAGTGGAGGGGTGGGGAGTCGGTTGCTCAAAGGGGTAAAATCTTCCTGTGTATATAAGGCATTGAAATATATCTATTTTTTCAATATAACTAGAATGTTTTTTTTGTCGTTTTTTTGAGACAACATGCTTTTGTAATAAGGGTGTTATTTGGAGGAGGAGAGTGATTTTTTGAGACAGCCCTTGACGGGCGCTATTTGGGAGGTAAATGGTGTGCGAGTTTGGTATTCTTTGGGAGTGGCCTTAGTCGCACTACGCAACTAAAGCTCCCATATGGTTTTGCAATGCCATGCGGTTGTTATATGTGAACCGAGGAGCAACAGCTCCTAGTTGAGCTTTGATTTGATGCTGCTCCATGTAAAAGCGAATTAAAGGGAAATATCTCCCTTTAAATTGTTGTTAATGTGACCTAAGATCTGAAGCCTCATAACCACCAAGAACTCGAGAGCATAAAGTTCGACAAATATTTACCAAAACTTTATTAGCAAGCTCGCTTTCAAATTTTAATAATCGAGACATAGAGGCTTCATCTAAGCTTAAAACACGCACATCATCGGTTGCAGCAATAATGCTAGCTGAGCGTGGCATATGTAAGAAAAATGCAATTTCGCCAATCATATCGCCAGGTGTAACAATGGCAATTAATTTATCTTCACGACGAACGTCAATTGCGCCGGAAAGTAAAACGAAAATTGTTTTTGCCGAATTATGATGATCAATAATGTGATCGCCTAACGAACACTCTATGATATGACTTTTTTCGATAACCCTTTGTACCTCATCTTCAGTTAAATGATCAAAGATTTTAGGTATTGGGTTTTCTAGGAGTTTAGGGTTGGCATATATTTGTTTTAAAAAATCAGTAGGGTTACTTGTCGCCTGACTAATGACGTTAACTCCATGGCCGATTTTTTCTAATATCTGCTCAGTATGAAGACAATGATTAAAGTCTTCTTCTTTAGTTAGCATACTAAAAGGAGAGCCTACGCGTTTAAGGTGTTCATAATCCCCAGTAACCAACACCATTGGAATAACTAAGCCGATTCCTGGGTACGAGTATGACTCCGCAAAAGGGCGAAAGCCAAGTTTCAGGTAGGAATTGAGATGATGAGGCTCACAGTCTAGCAGGACTACTTCCACTTGTTGGTCAAGGACGAAGTGCATTACTTCTTTGTACATACGCAGGGTTGTAGTTGATCCGCGGTGCTTTTCCGTTACCATTAGGCGCTCAACGATACAAATTTTCTTTTCATCCAGAAAATCTAAAAATCGAGATAGGTGATAAGCTTCAACTAAAGCTTGTGGAAACGAGGCATCCCCCCCCCAAAATAATCTAAGCGTACCAATTGGCTCACCATTCTTAATTGCGATTACCGCCCTGGCGATTTTATCGTAATCATCTTTTAACTCCTTAAGTTTATGGTCGCCTTTATCCTTGAGTCTACCCATTCCTTCTACGTAGACGTTATAACGCATTCGGTATGAAGCGTGAAGTTCCTCTTCGGTTTGAGTAAATCTAATGCCATCTTGCATAATTATCACCTAGCTGTTCTGGAAAAGCTGAATATTTTCTGATTTGTACATTGTTTTTATATTTTAGCAATATGAAGAAAAATTAGAAATGGCCAATCAACAACTAATGAAATGTAAAATGGTATTCTCGAGGTGGAGGAGGTTTCTTTGATAGTCAATTGTTAAACCTGTTACTTATGTCTATTAGAATTGAGGGTGAACAATTATACTCTAAGGGCTTGTTAATATAATGGGGTTGAGTGTTTTCATGCCTGTCTCTTGAGGTGTTTTGAGTGTATTCAGTGCTTGAAAACAAAAAAGCCTAGGTGCTTAATTAGCATCTAGGCTTTTTTATAGAAAACTAAGATTTTTAAATTAGCTTTGCTTGCGTTTACGAGCGCCTAAACCTAATAAACCAAGACCCAAAAGCGCAATTGTAGTAGGTTCTGGAACATTAATGCTATCGCCTGTTACAGTAACGGTACCAGTTGTCGGGTAGCCTACAGGGTGCTGATTTGGTGCAGCGTTAAATGAGCTAGAAAAAGTAAAGTCAGCATCATTGAAATTTGGGTCAGTTTGAGTGTTTGTGTCAAAGTAAGTAGCAGCAGAACCTCCGGTTACATCAAGCCAGCCATTTCCTGTACCACTAGCAGAGGCTGGGTTAGCAAAGTTTAAGCCAATACCAGTTAGATCTGCATCGGTAAGTGTTGTGGTTAAAAAGCTCGTACCTGATGTTGCATTTGCATAGGTTTGAGTCGCCAATTCTGCAGCGCTAGTATTTGTAGGGCTGTATACTGATGTTAAAGTTGAATATACATCTACTGATCCGGTATATTCAAAGAAGCCGGATGTAGCATTAATAGCAGTATAGTCTGTTAGTTCTACATTAAATGCAAAGGTAAGTAAGTTAGTGCCGCCTCCGTAAGTTGCTGTATCCGCACCATTAAATAGGTTGAATGAGCCAAATCCTTGTACTGTGCTACCGATTACGAGGCTAGGAGATTCCTCCCATATAACTCCGGTAGTTGTAAAATCTACTACAGAGTTTGGATCCCATGTGATGCCATCAACAGTTAATGCTGAAGCAGGTGTCGCAGTAAATGCTAGTGCAATGCTGCTAGCAGTTAATAATGTTTTAAAGTTCATAGTAATGCTCTCCAATTAAAATAATTAAGTTGTTTGAATTTTTCTTTCAGTTCACTGTATGTAAAGCATATATGATGCCACCTTAATTAATTTGTTTTATATCAGTTGGTTGTGTTATTTTTTGATTTATATTATCTGTCTTTATGTAAAAAAAACTGACATATATTCTCTTGATTATATGGTGAATAAAGATAAAGACTAGGCTGACGCACCATCCTACCGTATGAAATACTTGGGACTCCTGCCGCCAAGATTAATTCACATACGGAGCGAGTCATATAAGCCCCAGTACGCCCTTGTACCTGTATTCACTTCAACTTCGTACAAAATCCGTTACGTTAAAGCTACTTCAATAGCTTGATGGCTACCGGGATAACTACTTGCCTCCCTACCGCAGTGCACTTCGGATTGGCGACACCCCTGCTGCCTACTGCGGACTAAAAATCATCACTTCGCTAAGCTACGCCTCCATGATTTTAAGCGGAAGATAAGCGAATAGACCAACTGGACCTATTTTAAAACACCGCAACCTTTAGGTGGTAAATGAATTAACCCGCTTCGAGCGGTTCACGGTTACAGGCCTCCGGCTTGCTAGCAATATATTGTAAAAATTTTTGACGCTTTAGCTACGGCTTTTTCACAAAAAACCATTGCAAACTGTAGTGCAATCCGAGCCCCCTAAAAACTGGCCTGGCTCATTGATACATGAACAGCGAATTATACCAATCCCAATATATTTATACTTGAGCTGAGAAATCGTCATTCCTGCAGGCTCTTAGCAGGAATCTATGTGTGACAATGGATTTCCGATTAAAGATTTCGGGAATGACGACTGTTGCAGTTATTATTTATTGGGATTGGTATTACCCATCAGTAACAAACAAATAATGAGTTTTGTAGGTTTATTAAAAAATAACTCACCAGAACATCGAGATAATCGTGGCAAGAGTCACACATTGGTGTCGGCACTCATTGTTATGGAGCGTGAGATAGTTGAGATTGCCAAACAAAAAACGACCTTTGATACTTCTTATTATGTGAGCAATTCAGCGATTGAATCTAGTTCGATAAAAGCACTGACTAAAGAGTTGGCGGGCGCCATTTGTTGTTACTGGGGCGTGGAGTCTAATAACTGGATTCGTGGTGTCACCTTAATAAAGTCATATAAAAACAAAAACAAAAACAAAAACAAAACCAAGCGCAGGTCATGGCTTTGCTGCGTGGTCTTGCAATTGAGCTGATTAGAAAGACATCACCTAAAAATTTTCAGGCAGCTATAGATAATTTCTCCGGTTCAGTTGCTAACCTAGAGTCAATGCTCAGACTGGTAAAGTTTTTCTGAGAAAGCCGTGGACACTTTAGCCTTATCAAAATCACTAAGATGGATTCAATTTTAGGCGTAAATATTAATTTTTTCTGGTTGTCCTTTGATGATTTAAGATTAAATTCCAAGTCTTTTACGAGCAATAAAAAATTTTAATAGCTGTATCGGGTTACGGTTCCCCATCCATAAATAACCTTTTTTTAGTCGGTTTAGGCGGGCATCATAGCAAGTGTAATGGGGGATAGCTTTAAGTTCATTTGGGTGGAGAAAAGCTAGTAATGCTTTGGTAATGATGATCCCGGTTGCCAATTTACAACCACTAGCAATACTAGGGGCTTTGCGAGTATCAAGGTCGAATGCGTTAGGTTGTATATATTTAAGGTGAAAACCGGCAGGAGCAGCTCCTAGTGCCATTTTTAAAGCCTGTAAACCTAAAGGGGCTTGGTAATCAATGTCAAAATATTCATCAAAAGACATGCCTTCTGGAGTAAAGACTAATGCACCTACGCCAAATCCCATAGGGACACCAAATACAGCTGGTATCCCTTTTTCTCTGCAAGCGTTGATAATAATACGATGAACATTAATTTCAAAAAACTCAACAGCATCAACAAACACGTCTACACCAGTAAGAAAATCATCAACATTTTCTTCGTTAATGCCTTCCCCATAGGTTTTTATATTTGCCTCAGGGTTTATATCTAAGGCAAGCTCGTGCATAACCTCCATTTTATTGCGATTAATTGTTGAAACAGTGGCTCCATACTGTCGATTAAAGTTACCCACTTCGAATTCATCAAAGTCTGATATTTTGAAGTTGCCTACACCAGCCCGCAATAATGTAATTAAGTAATCGCCGCCTACACCGCCCATACCGGCAATGGCGAAGGTGGCATTTTTTAAGCGGTTTTGTTCTTCTTCTGTAGTAATGCCATTATTTCTGTAAAAGGCTAGATTATAATCAAATTGGGTCATGTTGGGTTCCAGTCAGTTTAGTGAGGTAGAGTTATATAAATGATTATTTATGATTCAGTAACACTAAGTTGTAAAGTGTGTACTGCGCGGACAGAAAAGTCCGCACGACAAACTATTGCTTGTAACTTCTCATTCCACTCGATTATTTGCGAAGTCTTTTTTCGGGAATCAATGCTTAGTAATAGATTCCTGCTAATAACGCTCAGAAATGACATTGTATTAATCTCTTTTTTGTTCGTAAGCAATAAGAAGTTACGTTGTATCACATCACTTAAAGATATGATTTGTAGATGATTAATTTTAGTTAATCATCTAATTTAGACTCTTGCAAGTAGCGGTCTTGGTAATATTGATCAATCTCTTCTGTATTATGCTCATAGTTTAAATACTCATTACGCCAGTTTTTAGCCTTTTCACAGTGTGGGTGACATTGATTCTTGATAGGGCAATAACGGCGTTCTATTTCATTAGTAATGGCGAGTGCCCATTGTAATGATCCATTGGCCCACTCGCAATATTCACACCATACTTTATCGGCAAAGCGTAAATGGGCTATATTGTGTCGATCAAAGTTAAAGTAGGGCTTAGGGTCAATGTTTTTTTGTCTTCTGATCCAAAAATAGACTACATTGAAAACAACCAGGAATAGGTATAAAGGGAGTAAGGCACAAGCAAATATAAGTATTAAAAACATACCGATAAAAGGGCCTATAGGCCCTAATCTTTGTTTATGTATCTTATTTAGTTTACCAATGCATTGGTTAATGTCTGCTTTTTTTACAGGCTCTTCTGGTTCCATGTCTTTTATCCTAAAATTTTTTTTTATTATTATGGTTAATAAAGTCCACTACTATGAAAATCGATATATTAATAAAGTTCTTTGTGAGCATATATCATTCTAACTATAGGAAGTATTTTGATCTTAGCGCTACCACAAAGACCAAGACCTCTCTTATCCTCGAGATGACGATAGGTTGCTTGTATTTTTAATATGGGGCAGGCCTTTGGTCTGAATTTTTTAATGGTGGACTATTGATAATAAGGCCTAATTTCCCTTTAATTTTTTTAAAAGAGCTATTGAGGCATTTCTTTCCGAAAAACTTTGATCAGTTTTTAATATGTGATTCAGAATGTCGATGGCTTGTTTTTGATTACCGTTAGTGGTGTATGCTTCTGCCAGGTGGTATTGAATGTCATAAGCCATGGGAGCTAATTTACTTGCTTTTTCAAATACATCAATGCCCTGCTTTAAGTTGCCAAGCTTGCTTAATATCACTCCGTAAGTATCCGCAATAGCGGCAGAATTCGGTGCTAATTTATAAGCTTTTTGTGCAAGCTCTAAAGCGTCTGGGTTATTTTGTTGATGATAAATCCATGCTAGGTTATTAATAACAAGTGCATTATCAGGCATTACTGCAAGTATATTTTTATAATGCTTTTCAGCTTCGGTTAAGTTGTTTTGTTGCTGGTACAAAGTGGCTAGTTTGAAATGAGCGCTTAGATTTTCATTATTCTTTTTTAGTTCTTCATTGAGTAAAGTTATCGCATCAGACTGCTGTCCTTTTGCGGTCAGAATATCTACAATCACTGAAAGTAATTTAGCATTTGGCTTTATTTTATAGGCTTGCTGAAATGCAGATAAAGCATTGTCCAGTTCTTTTTTATTCAGATAAACTTCGCCTTCTATTATTTCACCAGCCCCTGTTTGAGGGGTTACTTTTTTAAGTTTCGTGGCTGTTTTTATTGCTTCTTGGTAGTTTTTAGTTTTAATTAAGTAGGTTGCTTTTTGAAATAAAATTTGCTCATTGTTTGGAGATATTGAGGATGCTTCTTCTAGTAATTTCAGTACTTCTTTTTCTTTTCCGGTCTGGCCTGCTAGTAGCCTGGCTAGAAGTAAGCGATGCTGAGTATCTTGTTTTTCTAAATTAACCAGTTTGCTTAATGTTTTCTCCGCCTGTATTTTTTGACTGTTTATAAGTTGTGCGTTAGCTAATAATGACATAGCGGCACTGTTTTTGGAGTAGCGGTTAATGATGTCTTCAGCTAGGGGTAATATTTTTTTAGGTTGTTTTTGAAGGATATATAGTTTGCTGAGATTGTTTGCGATAGTGATTTCTTGTTCTATATTGCCTTGATTTCTCATGTGGGCAGTTAATAGTCGCTTTTCTGCTTCTAACGGATTATTTTGTTTGAATGAAATATCAGCTAGTATAAAAAATGCATAAGACAATTTGTTATTAATACTGAGCGCTTTATAGGAATATTCTTCAGCTCGCTGTAAATCACCTGCATTAAGTGAAAGCTTAGCCAAAGCTAGGTTTGCGTTTAGATTTTTTTGATCCAGATCAATGGCATCTTGATAGTTTTTAATGGCAAGTTCTGGTTGTTTATTAGTAAGTGCTAATAGTCCCTGTAAATTATAAAACTCTGGTTCTCTAGGGTTGCTCTTTAATAAGGCATTTATCTTATTTTCTGCTTCTTTAAGCTTTTTATTTTTAATAAGTTCGAGCGCTTCAATATAGTCTTTTTTCTGATTTTTGATTGCTTGCTGTTGTGTAAGGTCTACATCAAAAAATGAGCTGCCAGGTTGAGTGTCTGGGAGAAGGAGTTGATCAGTTTTTTGTTCTTCCAATAAATCATAAGTGGCGCTTTCAACTGTGAAGCTTAAAAGCAGTATGCTGACTGTTGTAAGACTTTTCTTGATGAGGGGGCTTTTAATCATTAGATATACCTTATATTGAGGTTTGAATTTTTTATGCTTATAACTATTTATAGCTTATTTCTCATTTTTTATTCAAGTCTATCGGATACCATTTTTAGTTATAGCTAAAATTCAGTACTCTAGCTTTTAGGTATCATTTTACTTTTAAAGCAGCCACTTAAAATTAGTTGGGCTGTGTTTTAAACTTTATCTTTTTATATTATAGAGCCGATGTTACGCAAAAACATGAAAAATGCTTTAATCAGTATCATCATTTTAGCTTTCTTCTTCTGGAGCTTGTGTGTGTAATATCTGTTATAGCATTGTGTATGGGTTAGTCTACAGGTGTTAATTTTCTTTCTTGTCTTGCCATTACCATATCCCATAATAATGGAACAATAAATAACGTTAATAACGTGGCCGTTATCAAGCCTGTTACAAATGTTGATGCCATAGAGCCCCACACGATTGAGTAATAAGGAATACCAATAGCCATGGGTAAAAGGCCTAAAGTGGTTGTTAGGGTGGTGAGCATTATAGGTCTTAGTCGTACGCGTATGCCCTCGGTGATTGCTTTATGGCGAGATAGGCCGGCGCGATAACTTTTATTCATAAAGTCGACTAGCATGAGTGAGTCATTGACGACGACACCTGCGACACCAATAATAGCCATAAAGCTGTTAATTGTGAATAAGGATTGAGTGAAAAACTTTCCTAAGATAACACCAATTAATGCAAAGATGATGGCACATAAAATTATGATGGGTTGTAGGTACGATTGAAATTGAGCAGATAGAATCAAGTAGATAATTAGAATAGCCATAACAAAGGCGTAAGCTAAAGAAGTATAAGATTTTTGTGTGGCTGCAAAATCACCGGTAAAAATCAGGTTTGCTCCTGGATAGTTATTGCGTATTGTTTTGTAAAATTCACCAATTTCATGTATTACAGTAGCAGTATTGGTAGGGGACCCTGTTTCGATGTTGGCAACAAAGTTGACTGAGCGCTGTAAGTTATAACGGTTTAGCTCACCTTCTGCTGAATAGCTATGTAGTTTTGCAATATCACCCAAAAGAATAGGGCCCGTTGCATTTTCAATAAAAGGAATTTCTAAAACCTTTTGTAGTGAGGTAATACTTTGGGGAGTAAAGGCTAATTTTAAGTCTATTTCTCCATCATTAAGCCGGTATTTACCAATATATTGACCGTCTAAAACGCTCCCTGCCAGTTGTGTAACTTGACTGTTGTTTAGTTCGTATTCGCTGGTTTTTTCATGGTCAATTTTTATGTTAATAATCTTTTTTAGTTGTCCCTGATCATTTTTTAGGTCAACTAAATAAGGGGCTATAGAGGGTGTTGATTTTAAAAATGTGGCTAATGCTTGGGTGAGCCCATTTATAGATGTTTCATCGCTCCCTATAATTCTTACGCTAACATCTTTACCTGTTACAGGGCCTTCTTTTTGTTCTTGTATATGAATTTGGTAGCCATTATGTGCAAATTTTTCTTTAAGCTTAGTGCGCATATCTTCTAGGTGCTGCATGGGGTCGGTAAAGCTGCGCTTACCCTTTTCGGGGAGTGTGACCATTACAGCCCCATAATTATTACTGTAGATGGGGAGGTAGTTATCGCTAATATAGTACCCTGCAAAGCCTGCCGCTGACTCTACCTTTCCTGGTCCATCTTTAAGTATGTATTGAGAAATTTCCCTTAATTTGTTATCAATTTCTTCTATTGGTGTCTCGGGATTTGCTTGTATATTGACATGGTAAACAGAGTAATCACTTGGAAAAAATTGAATTTTTACCAAGGGTAGTTTTCCTGATATAGAAACAGCTAAAATACCTATTGAAGCAATGAATAGAGCAACAATAACTAATAAACTGGAACGACGATACTTAAGGGTGATATTAAGTGTTTTTTCGGTAATGCTGCGAATAGTCGATAAAATAAAATCATCTTTTTCTAGGCGTGTTGATAGCTCGTTGTTTTGGCGAGGACCGTAGTCATAGTAGTGAATGGGGAGAATAATGAGGCACTCAATCAGTGAGGCAATAAGTGCATAGCATACAGCTATAGGTATTTGCGCAAAGAATTCACCTGTAGACCCTGACATCATCAGCATGGGTAAGAAGGCGGAAATTGTAGTGAGTGTTGAAGCAATGACGGGCAAGGCTACTTCTGAGGTACCAAAAATTACCGCTTGATCTAAGTCTCTTCCTTCTTGAATGTGGCGGTAAATATTTTCAGTGACTACAATTGCATCGTCGACAATAATACCTGTGACTAGCACAAATGCGAATAGTGTCATTTCATTGAGGCTATTCCCTGTTAAGTGCATTAGTATCATGGTAATCATGAAAGAAAATGGAATACCTATGGTAATAAGTCCGGCATTCCGGATACCCATGAAATACCAGATAATGATTGAAACTAGGATCATTCCGGCAAGCATGTTGAGCCCTAGGGTACTGATTCCATCATTAATTTTTATTGTAGAGTCTTGCGTATATGTAATATTTAATTGCTCTTGGTTTATGAGTGGTTTTAATTTATCTAGTGTTGCTAGTATGTCTTTTTTGATGGATAAAGCATCGCCTGCATCGTTTTTAACGATTTTAAGTGCGATGACATTTTTTCCGTTAACGGATGAAATAACGATAGGGTCACGATAACCAAGTTGCGCATTAGTAATTAAGTCTTCTAGGCGAAGAAAACTTGAGTCACTATCTTTGCGGATAATGGATTTGATGACTTGCTCACGATTATTGAATGTTTCATCAACTTTTACTAGGTAGTTTCCATAGGGTGTATTAACACTACCAGCAGGTATTGATATGTTAATTTCTTTTAGAGTCTGAGCAACTTCATTATAGCTAACGCCATAAAGGCGTAATTTTTTAGGGTCAAGATTGATGTGAAATTCTCTAGTATATTCACCTTCTATTGTAATCTTATTGATGCCGGAGAGCTTTTCTAGGTGTGTTTTTATTTCTTTAGCAATAAGTGTTAAAGCACGGTTATCTTGTGACCCACTAATATTAATAGTGACAACAGGGTAAAAGTCATTAACGGTGTAGTTATCAATGACTGGAGGGTCTGTTTCTTCGGGGAGTTCATTGACAATATTGAGGATCTTTAAGCGTACTTCGTTAAAAAGCTCTTCATAGTTGGTATCGTCAACAAATTTAAGGTGTACGTATGAACGCTCAGGGTAAGATGTGGCCTTTAACCATTCTATGTTTTCTATATTATCAAGGCTGTCTTCTATTTTTCGAGTGACCAAGGCTTCTACATCACTTGGTGATGCTCCAGGGTAGATTGTGGTAATCACTACTTCACCAAAATTCACATTTGGGTAGCGCTCAACAGGAAGCTCACTGATAGCAAAAAATCCAGCAACAAACATTAAAACAAATAGTAGGTTAAAAAAGACTTTCTGTTTTAGTGAAAAACGTACTAATGAATCCATATTTTAAGGGTTTTGTCTTTTAAATTGATCGCCAATTTTGATTTCAGCTGAAGAAATTTTCGCCATATTTTTGCCTGCATAACCTTGAAGCATTACGCGTATTCTTTCGCCATTTTTTCGGGTGAGCCATACTTCCTCAAAGCGTGCATCTAGTGCATCTTTAGGGATTAGGAAATTATTGAGTTTGTCAGTAACATTTAAAGAGAGTTCAGTTCTGATGCCACCGCGTTGGTGCTCAGATGTGTCGGTAATAACTAAGTCAACGAGAATTTTGTGCGATTGTTGGTCAAACTCTGGGGAGATACGTTCGATACTGACAGGTATTTCCTGTTGATATTCGGGTAGGTAAACTGATAGTTTATCTTGGTTTTGTAGGGCTTGGAGTTCTTCGGCTGTTAATGTAATAGGAATTAATAATTGGCTGTAGTCGCTGGTTTGTGCGATAGTGACTCCTGCAGTAATCCACTGGCCTGGTTCTATCTTTCTTTGGGTGATTTTCCAGTTTTTAGGGGCTTTTATGCAATGCCTACTTTTTGTTTCCTGTTGTTTTTGTTTGCGTATTTTTTCATTTTGTATAGCGCGGTAGGCATTGCCTTTTTGGCGAGTCAGATCATCAAGTAGACTGAGTGCAGCACTATTGGTTTTAACTAGCTTTTGGTGTCGACTGACTTGTTTACCTAGAAATTTTAAATCAATGCCATGTTGGGCGATGCTATTTTTTGTTGAGGCGATATCGAGCTTGATAAAAGTATCATCTAAGCATGCAAAAATTCCGTCATCAGGAATAGGCTGACCAATGTCGGCATAAATGCGTGTCACCTTGCCAGATATTTCGCTGGCAATAGGCATGCTACGCCTTGCTCTGGTAAATCCAGAGATAGTAATAGTTTGAAATGAAGCTTGTACTGTGACTAATGAATTTTCGTTTGCATAACTGAGGCTTGTAGTTAGACAAAATAATAGGGAGAATAGAACGCTGATGATGTTTTGTTTAGTATGCATATTCTTCAAGTTTTTAAAGTAATAAGATATAACGTTGCTCTAATGTATTATGGTAGAACATCGTTTATAGTCAACTGAAATTATGATTTTTTGTATGCTTAAAGCGAAAGCTAGGCATATATAAAGCAGTTCTTAGATAAAGAAAAGTGTTGATGAAGTTAATAAGGCAGGTTTTTGATTTTTTTATTAGGTTTAGTTGAAAGGGTGATATGCAAGATTTTGCTTTTTACAGTTATCTGACAGGGTTGAGCGTTTTTTTTCTGGTATTGCCGTTGACTTTTTTACGGATAAAGAAAAATCCTTTTGTGCCGCAGTTTGCTTTAGCGATCAGTGTCTCTGTACTTTGGATGGGGGAGGTACTTTTTGTCTTGCAGGATGAGACTTTATATATTGCGGATACCTTTGCCTTTGAAACCTTGCGCAATGCGGCGTGGTTTTTTTTCTTGGGCGTTTTACTTTCTAAACAATTATTTAATGAGAAATATGCATTTTTAAAAAAATCAAAGCTTTCTATTCTATTAATTATTTGGTTAGTTACGATTTTTGCTGCTGAATTATCGCCATCTATTTTAGATGGCTTGAAGCTGATTTTTGGGCAGGATATTCGTTTATTTGCTCATGTGAGTTTTGCCATTATCGGTTTAATGCTGGTTGAGCAGTTGTATCGTAGTGTTGCAATTGAGCGGCGTTGGGCGATTAAATATTTGTGCTTAGGTTTATCGGCAATCTTTATTTTTGATTTTATTATTTATAGTAAGTCTTTATTATTTGGCCAACTTGATTTTTTGTTGTGGGATGCAAGAGGGTTAATTAATGCTTTATGTGCACCTTTGTTGGCTATTTCATTTAGCCGTTTACAAGATACTGATAATAAAGTAACCATATCGCGCACTACAGTGGTACATACTACGGTGTTATTTGGTGCAGGCTTGTATATGGTTTTAATGTCTCTAGCTGGCTACTACATTAAAAATTTTGGTGGGACTTGGGGGGCTGTATTTCAGACCTTTTTTATCTTTTTAGCGGCTATTTTTTTGGTTATTGTTTTTGCATCGGGGACTATCAGAGCATATTTTAAGGTTTATTTTAATAAGCATTTTTTTCAGCATCAGTATGACTATAGGCAAGAATGGATTAACTTAAGCCGTGAAATTGCAACACTGCATGCACTAGAAGATTTATCGCCATTTGTTATCAAAACTTTGGCGGATTTAGTGGGCAGTGGAAGTGGTGGTTTGTGGCTGTCTAATGATCAAGGTGAGTTTTATTTAGCTGACGAATTATCTTTTGGTTTTGGTGCAGATGCGGCTTTTAAATCCGATGATCAGTTTATTCAATTTTTGGCTGCTAAACAGTGGGTCATTGATTTTTGTGAATTTAACAATAGTCCAGAAATGTATGATGATGTGGATTTATCTGCGTGGTTGGCGTGTGACGATATATGGTTAATTATTCCTTTGATACAGCAAAATAAAGTGACTGCATTTGTGGTCCTGACACAGCCATTAGTAATGCGTCAGTTAAATTATGAGGATCATGATTTATTAAAAACGGTAGGCATGCAATTGGCTAATGCTTTAGCACTAAGTAATGTTACTGATGATTTATCTAGGGCTAGGCAGTTTGAAGCTTATAGTCGTTTTTCTGCTTTTTTAGTGCATGATTTGAAAAACTTGGTTGCTCAGGTATCAATGATTGTGCGCAATGCAGAGCAGCATAAGCGTAACCCTGAGTTTGTTGATGACGCTATTGATACATTGGAAAATGTTGTTAATAAGATTGAGCGCTTGTTAGCTCAGCTTAAGAAGGGTGACGTTAAAAGTGATAGTAAGATGATTATTAAGGTAGCTGATATTTTTTCAGATATTGTTTTGCAGCAGGCAGGTAATAAACCGACACTGAGAGTTGAGCGCCTAGTGTCCGAATGTTTAGCTTTAGCCGATAAAGATCAGTTAATTTCGATATTGGGCCATTTAGTACAAAATGCTCAAGATGCAACGCCAGATGACGGAGAAGTAAAGGTTCGTTTGGACTGTGATCAAGATAATGTTTTAATTGATGTTATTGATACCGGCAGTGGCATGGAGAAAAAATTTATTGCTGAGCGCTTATTCAGGCCATTCGATACTACGAAAGGTAATGCTGGTATGGGTATAGGTGTGTATGAGGCACGGGAATATATTCATAGTCAGGGTGGGGATATTTCAGTCATTAGTGAAGTGGGTGTGGGCACTATATTCAGTATTAAGTTGCCACGTATTATGGACGTAGGTTAGTGGGGGATGTAATGAACGATAAACAAGTATTATTAGTTGTAGAAGATGATCTTGGTTTACAGAAGCAATTCAAGTGGAGTTTTCCTGCCTATCAAGTAGTG
>Ga0209081_1001199_pt1 | contig 15568 bp, 14 predicted proteins | sample GOMGulsemesocosm_4_FD_184636 | JGI IMG/M metagenome (GOLD analysis project Ga0209081, IMG submission 184636) | Methane-oxidizing microbial communities from mesocosms in the Gulf of Mexico - GOM15B Gulf of Mexico (SPAdes) (version 2) | ecosystem: Environmental > Aquatic > Marine > Cold seeps... | reverse complement strand
AATTACTTGAAGCCTGTACGGGTATTGCTCCTATTTCTGTTTGGCTAAAAATCAATACGGGGATGAATCGCTTAGGTATTGAACCTACTGACCTAGCAAGATTATCAGACCGAATACAATTATCAGCAAAGGCCCGATTACCGTATAAATTAATGACCCACTTTTCCTGTGCAGACGATATGGACAGTGACATTACCGAACAGCAAATTAAGTTGTTTGATGAGAGTATTGTCGGGCATACAGGAGAGCAAAGTTTGGCTAACTCTGCCGGGCTTATGGGCTGGCAGTATGCACAAAGACACTGGGTTAGACCAGGTATTATGCTTTATGGTGGAAGCCCCTTCAACGCAAGGAAAGCAAGTGAAGATCAGTTGAAACCAGTGATGACCTTTAAAAGCCGCGTTATTTCGTTGCGCAAATTAAGTAAAGGGCAATGTGTTGGTTATGGGGCTAGTTGGGTTGCGCCGAGAGCTTGTTTGATTGCGACTATTGGCGTTGGATATGGCGACGGTTATCCACGGCATGCCGAAGTCGGTACACCTGTTCTTATTAATGGTCTACACGCTCCTTTAGTTGGGAGGGTTTCAATGGATTCAATAACGGTTGATGCTAGCCAGTGTGTTGATATAAAAGTGGGTGATGAAGCTGTCCTATGGGGGAATGATCTACCGATTGAGCAAGTCGCTAATATGAGTGGAACTATTTCATATGATTTGATGTGCGGAATTACTGAGCGCGTTAAGCGTATTTATTGGAGCGCAGACGATGGCAAGTAAGGCAAAAAAGTTTTATCACTGTACGGCCTGTGGAGGAAGTACGACAAAGTGGGCGGGGCAGTGCCAAGACTGTGGTGATTGGAATACGCTAGAAGAAAGCAGTGTTTCTGGCTCGGCAAAAGAAAACCGTTTCAAAGGTTATGCTGATCAAGGTAACTCTTCGACGAACGTGCAAATACTATCTCAGGTTGAAGCAACTAGGCTTAAACGAATTGATAGTGGCTTGGATGAGCTTGATAGGGTATTAGGCGGAGGTATTGTGCCAGGTTCTGCCATATTGATTGGTGGTGACCCTGGTATTGGCAAATCAACGTTATTATTACAGGCTTTGGCGAGTTTAAGTCAGCGAATTAACACCTTGTATGTCACAGGTGAAGAATCGGCTCAACAAGTGAGTATGCGAGCGACTCGTTTGCAACTAAAGGTAGATAAAGTACAGATACTTTGTGAAATATCACTTGAAACTATTTTAGCCACGGCAGAGAAAATGTCTGCGGAGCTATTGGTTATTGATTCAATTCAAACAGTTTTTAGTGATGAGTTGCAATCAGCACCTGGCTCTGTTGGGCAAGTTCGTGAGTGTGCTGCGCGTTTAGTGCGTTTTGCAAAGCGAACAAATACGACTATATTTCTGGTGGGGCACGTAACAAAAGAAGGTGCTATTGCTGGTCCTCGTGTACTGGAGCATATGGTTGACTCTGTTTTATATTTTGAAGGTGACTCAGGAAGCCGCTTTAGAATAATAAGAGCGATAAAAAACCGTTTTGGTGCAGTTAATGAGTTGGGCGTGTTTGCGATGACAGAGAAAGGCTTGCGTGAAGTCGCGAATCCTTCCGCTATATTCCTATCTCGGCATGAGCAAGATGTACCTGGCAGTGTGGTGATGGTGACACGAGAAGGCTCTAGGCCACTTTTGGTAGAGGTTCAAGCATTGGTTGATGAAGCAGGGCAAGGAGCGCCTAAGCGAGTTACGGTGGGTATGGACCAGAACAGGCTGGCGATGTTATTAGCTATTATGAATCGACATGGCCAGTGCTCATTACTAGACCAAGATGTGTTTGTTAATATTGTGGGTGGTTTTCGAGTGACGGAAACAGGCAGTGATTTAGCTGTTGTTGCCGCTTTATTATCGAGCTTAAAAGCAAAAAACATTCCGAAAGATTGGGTGGTTTTTGGTGAGCTGGGTTTATCGGGTGAGGTGCGTCCTGTACCTAACGGAGAGGAGCGGTTACGAGAGGCAGCAAAGCATGGGTTTAAATTTGCTTTAGCTCCCAAAGGAAATATTCCTAAAAATGGTATCGATGGGTTGGAAATTCAGCCAGTTAGCGCCTTGCGCGATGCACTGCAGTTTTTTTAGGTGCTACTGGTGTTTTTTACTGAGCCTAAAGACTGAAGGTTTCTTTCCAACATGAGGCTGTCGCCCATATTAAGTTCAACCAAACGCCTTAGTGTTGTGATGCTGTCGATATCAATCTCATCAAATTGAATCCCTATGTGGCCACTTTCTCCAATAAACGCAATATGTGCAGTGGTTCTAATGGAAAGGTCATCGGCTAGAATAATACAGACTTTGGTGGTGTCTTTAACCTGGTATGCCTGACAGGCAGGGTTGCTTGAAACTAAACAACCATTAAGCGATATATCTAGCAACTGACACTGTATTTCTTCTGAGTCTTGGTGGGTTAAAGAAATGTTAGCATCATGAAGGATCCTATCAAAGCGTCTTTTTTCTTGTTGTGTTGAATTCATAGCCGAGCCTTATTCTGTAAAAAAAGTATATTTATTGGTTCCAATACGGATTTTAGCATTGTTATTTAACTTTGTTTCGGTGGAAATAGCTTGGCCATCAATATGAATCTCAATATCATCTGCCATTCTTGAAATGAAAAAACCATGTTGTCTTTTGGCGATAATGGCGGTTGTTGAACTCCCTTGTTTAAGTTCGGTAACAGCCTTGTTTAATGTAATAACTCGGCCAATGTCTGCACCATTCATAATTTGTAAATTACCTGTTTTTGCAAGCTCTGCATCGGCTTGTTGAGCAAGCTTTGTAACTTCCTCAGTTGAGGCAAGGCTAGCAGCAAAGTCTTGGTTTTCAGTGTTGGATAAGTACAGTATGTGTTTGCCCAAGCTGATTTTGTCACCATGGTTAATGACTTGGCGCTGAATAGGTTTCTCGTTAATTAAGGTTGGAAACTGTTCACTTAGGCTTTCAATAAAGAACTCGTCTGCAATAAGTGATATCTTAAGTTGTTGAGGGGCAATTGCTAGGCTATCAATACTAAACGTGTTAGAGGAGTCTCGACCAATAGTTGATACGGCTTGATCAATGTGAAATGTGTCAATTGCTTTATTATTAAAAAAAAGTGTTAGTTTGGACATTACGTAAATTCCGTTATTTCTTAGAGTATAGAACACTGAGCAAAATCGGTTGATTTTTATGAGATTTTGTTTACCTTCATTTTAACTAGCTTTACTGCATTGTCTTCCATTTGTACGATCTCGATAGGGTGTTCATATAGCTTAAGGCTGGTGCCCTGTTCAGGAATGGATTCTAGGTATTCTAAAATAAGACCATTGAGTGTTTTTGGGCCATTAGTGGGTAAGTTTAAGTTTAGGGAGCGGTTAAGCTCTCTAATGGTGATGTTGCCACTAATAGATAAGGTGCCATCAGTTTTTTTCTGTATATCGGGTGAGCTATCGGAGGGGTCAGTGGTGAACTCGCCAATGACTTCTTCAAGTACATCTTGCAAGGTTACAAGCCCAAGGATGCTGCCGTACTCATTTACAACAAGGGCAAGACTTTGCTTTTTTTGCTGGAAGTTGATGAGTTGTTGGTATAGGGATGTGTTATTGGGGATGAAGTAGGGCTCACGTTGAATAGACATCAGTTTCAGCTTATCAAAGCCCTCATTATTGATGGATGAAAGAATGTCTTTTGTTCGTAGGTAAGCGTGTGTTGTGTCAATATTAGTGTTGAATACAGGGAGATTTGAGTAAGGTGCATTCAATAGCTGCTTTTTGATCTCGGTAAAATCGTCGTCAAGATCAATCCCATGGATTTCGCTAATGGGAGTCATAATATCTTCTACACTAGCCTTTTCAAGGTCTAGAATCCCAATGAGCATATTTTTATGGGCCTTAGGTATGAGGTCGCCTGCTTCTGTAACAACGGTTCTTAATTCCTCGTGTTTCATTGATGATTCAGCGTGCTCTGGATTAATCTTTAAGGCTTTAAGTAGTAGGTTGGATAAGGTGTTAATAACCCAAACTAAAGGGTATAAGGCTTTTAAGAGAGGGGTGTAGATAATTGATGCTAAAAAAGCCAGTTTTTCAGGATGGCTGGCCGCCCATGTTTTAGGCGCTACCTCAGAGAAAATTAATATCACAAAAGTCAGCAGGCCGGCAGCTATTGCAATACCTGCTTCACCATATAAACGTAAAGCAATGATGGTAGCGATAGAGGAGGCAAAAATATTGATAAAGTTATTGCCGAGTAGAATGAGACCGATGAGCTTGTCCGGTTTTTGTAATAGCTTATGTGCTTTTTTTGCTGAGCTATGTCCATTTTTAACTAAATGTAATAAGCGATAACGGTTTAAACGCATAAGTGCCGTTTCTGATCCTGAGAAAAAGGCAGATAGGACAATAAGTAAGGCAAGTAGGCTAAAAAGTAGTTCGAGTGAAAGGTTGCTCACAGGCGATGGTTGGAATAGTGGATTAAAGCTACTTTCTAAGACTTGATCGCTTAACTGTCAAGTTAAATATGTCTAAACAAAGTAATGAATAAGAATGCATTGGTGACGATTTTTTGACATACTCCCTAAATATTTAGAATTGGACAGTAAAAGGTTGTTTTTATGACGCAGCAAAAAGTCTTTGTGGTTGATAGTGATTTGGATCGTTACGCTCAAATTTCAGCGGTCCTAAGTTTTCTAGATTATAAAGTTAAGCATTTGAGCTTGGAACAATTAGCCGGTGCTGTAGATAAGGACGAGTCACCTTTAGTACTGTTGACTGAGGATGCGGACTTCTCTGACGAGGATATTCATCAGTTTTTTGCAACGCATAAAAAACAATCACCTTTTATGTATATTCATAAAAAAGGTCGAGCAGCAAAAATTAGTAAAACCTTAGGTAGCTACTTGGTACCACTTGAGTGGCCAACGAGATATCAAGATTTTATTGATAGCATGCGCAAGCTTCAGTCTGCCGGAAGCTCTTTAAATGAGAAAACATCACAGCGAGCTGTGGAGTTGTTTAGGAGCCTTGTGGGTAATAGCCAGGGGATTAAGCAAGTTCGTCAGTTAATTCAACAGGTTTGTGTGTCGGATGCCACGGTTTTGATACTAGGAGAATCTGGCACGGGCAAGGAAGTCGTCGCAAGAAATATTCATTACCACTCAACACGCCGAGATCAAGCCTTTGTACCGATTAATTGCGGAGCGATACCGGGTGAGTTGTTGGAGAGTGAATTATTTGGACATGAGAAGGGTGCCTTCACCGGTGCTATAACGGCAAGGAAGGGTCGTTTTGAATTAGCGGATGGTGGAACATTATTCCTAGATGAAATCGGTGATATGCCGATGCAAATGCAGGTTAAATTATTACGAGTCTTACAAGAAAGCGTATTCGAGCGAGTTGGAAGTAATAAACAGATTAAGTGCAACGTAAGAGTGTTAGCGGCAACGCACCGAGATCTGCAAAAAGAAATTGAGAATGGAAACTTTCGTGAAGATTTATTTTATCGCTTAGACGTATTCCCTATTACTATCGCACCACTAAGGGAGCGCGTTGAAGATATCCCTATGCTCATTAGTGAGCTTGTTCAGCGCATTGAGCGAGATAAAAAAGGCTCGGTTCGCTTTACTTCTGCAGCACTGATGGCGCTTAGTCAGCATAGCTGGCCAGGTAATGTAAGGGAGCTGGCTAATATGGTTGAAAGACTTGCCATTATTCATGCCTATGGTGTAGTTGATGTTAAAGACTTGCCGGACAAGTTTCATCAGTATGTTGATCCGCAGTTGCTTCTTGATGGTAATGAGCGTGTTGAACAAGCTAGTGTCGATGGTGATGAGCACGTGGATGCCCCTACTAATCACTCTGCAGCAGCGGTTGGGATTTTGCCAGAGCAAGGAATTGACCTTAAGGATCACCTAAATAACTTGGAGCTGTCTTTAATCCATCAAGCTTTGAATGACACTAGTGGCGTTGTTGCGCATGCGGCAAAAAAACTAAATATGCGCCGAACAACCTTAGTTGAAAAAATGCGTAAGCATGATATTCAGCGCGCTGATTAGGCGACTATTATTTGACGCGCTGTCATTTGGGTTTTGCAACTCATTGAAAAATAACAGCTAAATAAACTGGCACGTTTTTGGCATTGCTTGTAATAACTTAAATGATAATTGCAGACAATGACGCTACTTTTGACACGTGAATTAACTTATAACGATGGAATGCTTGTTCGTGCGTTCCGTAGGTCTAATTTAGTTCTTCAGCGATTAACCGGCTTGTGTCGTGTTCTCTTGTTACAACCCCGCAATTTGTTGCAACATTTGCCTTTACCTAAAGGTGAATGTCCAAAACTAATCATTGAGCTTACCGTATTAACTAGCCAGCAAATAATTGCTTGTGCTGGATATCCAACGTGGAGTATTAAGCGATGAAAAAGATTGATGTGTTAATTGTTGAAGATGACCTGGCTTTTCAAAAAGAAGTGGCTGAGTCACTAATCGATCATGGCTATAAAGTGAAATGTGTAACAGACGGTTTGGCTGCTTTGAAAGCTTTAGAATCATGTCAGGCGCGTTTAATTGTTAGTGATGTGAAAATGCAGCCAATGGATGGTCAAGAATTGCTTGAGACTTTAAAAGTTCGCTTTCCTAGTCTGCCTGTTTTACTGATGACAGCTCACGCTAGTGTTGAAAAAGCGGTTAAAGCAATTCAAGCTGGAGCAGCTGGCTATATGAGTAAGCCTTTTCCTCTTGAAAAGCTCATTAGCAGCGTTGAAGAAAATATTGCTCCAGAGACAACTGGCTTTGGTGAGTTGCCTAGTAAGGATAGCAGCATGAAGGATGTTGTTGCACTGGCTGGTCGAGTTGCTAAAAGTGAAGCAACCGTATTAATTCAAGGTGAAAGTGGTACGGGTAAGGAAGTGTTGTCACGTTTCATTCATAAAAACTCAAGTCGAAGTAAGCGCCCATTTATAGCGATAAATTGTGCTGCAATTCCTGAGAATATGCTGGAAGCGATGTTGTTTGGTTATGAAAAAGGAGCTTTTACAGGGGCTTACCAAGCCTCGCCGGGTAAGTTTGAGCAAGCACAGGGCGGAACAATTTTATTGGATGAAATTTCAGAAATGAATATTTTATTACAAGCTAAATTATTGCGTGTTTTACAGGAAAAGGAAGTTGAGCGCTTGGGTGGAAGAAAAACTATTTCATTAGATGTGCGCGTACTGGCAACGACCAATAAAGATTTAAGTGAGCTAGTTGATGAGGGTAAATTCAGAGAAGATTTACTCTATAGAATTAATGTTTTCCCGTTAAACATTCCTCCTTTGCGTGAACGTAAAGCAGATATTTCGGCACTCGCAAAAACAATGATTGCTAGGCATTATGTGGGTGATCAATCTACCCCAAAACTATCTGCTACGGCGGTTAAGCAGTTAGAGAGCCACCATTGGAAAGGTAATGTTCGTGAATTAGAGAATGTTATTCAGCGAGCATTGATTATGTCGAGTGGCGGGCTTATTACTGAGGCTGACTTGATTTTTGAAATGGGGCAGTTGAAATCACCGGTTCTCACTATGCCAAAAATAAGTGCTGAGGCGGATAATGATTTGAACAAGGGTGTTCGAGCTGTAGAGGATAAATTGATTTTAGACACGTTATTGAATGCTAATGGCAGCCGTAAAAATACTGCGGAACGCTTAGGAATCAGTGCTAGAACTTTGCGCTATAAAATAGCCAAAATGAGAGATTCTGGCGTGCAGATTCCAGCGTAATGAGTGTGATTAAAGAATTAATGAGCTTGGCAGGAGAGTAACGATGAGTAACATGGAAATCAACAGTGTTTTAGCACAGATGCGAACAATGTCGGCACAGGTGAAAAGCCCTGTCGAATCGGTAGCACAAGCAAAGCCTAATGAGTTCTCAACAATGTTGAGTCAGTCTATTGAAGCTGTTAATAAAACCCAGCAGCAAGCGGGTGCGCTCTCAACGGCCTTTGAGAAAGGTGAAACGGATGCAAGCTTGGCAGAAGTGATGGTGTCGTTACAAAAAGCGAACTTATCATTTCAAACGGTACTGCAAACAAGGAATAAACTGGTTGATGCGTATAAAGATGTTATGCGTATGACTATGTGATTCAGTGCGATAATATACTCCTCGAACAGATATAAAATAAAAATAGGTTTTTAGTTATGGCTACTCCAGCGCAACAAACAATACAGTCTCCACCAATCAATATGATGCTGCGTCAGCTTGGCGTAATGGTTGCTTTAGCGGTGAGCGTTGCCTTAGGAGTTGCTGTTGTACTGTGGTCGCAGACTCCAAATTACAGCTTGCTGTACAGCAACCTAGGAGACCGTGAATTGAGCGCAGTGGTTTCAGGGCTGCAGCAATCCGGTGTTGAGTACAAGCTTGATGCAGGTTCAGGTGCGGTTTTAGTGCCTTCATCCAAAGTAGATGAGCTACGTTTAAAAATGGCGGGTCTTGGTTTACCTCGAGGAGGTGGGCAGGGTTTTGAATTGCTAGAGAAAGATATGGGGTTTGGTGCGAGTCACTCCATTGAGAAGGTGCGTATTCAACGTGCCTTAGAAGGCGAAATAGCACGTTCAATCGTTACTATTCAAAGCGTTCGTTCTGCACGGGTGTTGTTAGCCATTCCGAAACAATCCGTTTTCTTAAGGCACCGAAAAAAGCCGAGTGCTTCTGTGGTCATCGATATGCACCAAGGTCGTAGCTTACAAAAGGGTGAAGTTGCCGCTATTTTACATTTAGTTTCTTCTGCGGTTCCGCAACTAGATTCAACGCAAGTGACAATCGTGGATCAAAAGGGAACCTTGTTAAGTTCTCGGGTGTCGAATGACTCGATGTCTATGACAAGTAATCAATTCGAGTATAAGCAAGGCGTGGAAAATCATTTGATTGACCGTGTTGAGAGTATATTGCTACCGATTGTTGGTTCAGGGGCTATTCGTGCTTCGGCTGCTGTCGATGTGGACTTTACGGTTACTGAACAAACACAAGAACAATATAACCCTGATTTACCTTCACTACGTAGTGAGCAGGTCAGTGAAGTTCAAAGTAGCATTGCTGGGGCTATGGGTATTCCTGGTGCGTTATCAAACCAACCTCCAGCGGGTGGCGTTGCACCGGAAAACGTAGGGGAGGGCTCCACGAAAGAAGGCTCCCCTAATTCGATGAATGTGAATAAGCGGGCGATTAAAAACTATGAGTTGGACAAAAAAATTAGCCATACTAAATTATCAACAGGGCGTTTGAAACGTGTAACGGTAGCTGTCGTTATTGATAATAAGCAGACGGTATCTGCTGAAGGTGTTGTAAGTTCTGAAGCCTATGCCAGCGACGAGTTGGCAAAGTTAACGGCCTTGGTTAAAGAAGCGATTGGTTTTAATGAGTTGCGGGGTGATAGTGTTACTGTAACGAACTTAAAGTTCAAGCAACCTGAAGTTCCAGCTTTGTTGCCTGAGGTACCTTTAATTGAGCAGCCTTGGGTGCTTGATGCCGCAAAACAAGCGGTGGGAGTTGTTTTTGCTTTGATTCTTATTTTTGTCGTGTTAAAACCCACTATTAAAAGCCTATTAGCTAAGCCAACGATTGCTATGGCGGGAGTGCAAGAGACAATGATTGGTGCGGATGGGCAGCCTGTGGCAGCAGGAGTGCCTGGGTTACCAGCTGGTCAGGCAGGTAATGATGGTTTGTTAGCGCTGGAAGATGATGAGCTTCTAAGGTTAGAAGCGCCTAAAAGTTATGAGCAGCGTTTAGATATGGCGCAAAAAATAGCGAGTGAAGACCCTAAGAGAGTTGCTCAGGTAATGAAAACTTGGATACAAGATAATGGCTGAAGAGGATAAAAAAGAACAAGAGTTAAATGGTGTGTCAAAAGCGGCAGTTCTATTATTGTCTTTAGGAGAAGAGCACGCAGCAGGTGTCATGAAGCATATGGGGCCGAAAGAGGTTCAGATGGTGGGCTCTGCGATGGCATCACTGGAAAATGTTACTACTGAAACACTGAATACAGTGGTAGGGCACTTTATAGGGACTATTGGTGGGCAAACAGCACTAGGTATTGATTCCGATAAATATATTAAAAATGTTTTAACTAATGCTTTAGGCGCTGATAAGGCTGGTGGTGTTATTGATCGTATTTTACTGGGGCGTAACTCAAAGGGCTTGGAGCAGTTAAAATGGATGGATCCCCGTTCAATTGCTGACTTAATTCGTTTGGAGCACCCGCAAATTATTGCCATTGTTTTGTCGTACCTAGATAGTGACCAAGCAGCGGAAACACTAGGGTTTTTAGCGCCAAAATTAAGACCAGATGTATTAATGCGGGTTGCGGTTCTGGAAGGTGTGCAGCCGGATGCTTTGCAAGAACTGGATTCAATTATGGAGAAGCAGCTGTCAGGTAATTCCGGTGCGCAGTCTGCATCAATGGGTGGTATTCAAACAGCGGCAAATATCCTGAACTTTATGGAAGGTTCTGCAAGTGGCGAGTTGATTGATGCGGTAGTTGAAGCGGATGGAGATGTTGGGCAAAAAATTCAAGATAAAATGTTTGTCTTTGCTAACTTGATTGATGTGGATGATAGGGGTATTCAAGGTTTGTTAAAAGAAGTCTCTACCGATGTATTGACACTTGCTTTACGTGGTGCCGAGGAAGCACTGAAAGAGAAGATATTTGCCAATATGTCAAAACGTGCTGCAGAAATGCTGCGTGATGATATGGATGCAGCACCACCAGCTAAAATTACTGATGTAGAAGCTGCACAAAAAGAAGTGTTGGTTATTGCACGACGCTTAGCCGATTCGGGTGAAATTTCACTAGGTGGAGCAGGCGGAGGCGAAGCACTTGTCTAATTCTGATGTTGAAAATGAGGATGAAGCAACATGTTGGACATTCCCTGCCTTTTCAGCGGGTGGATCAGTTGATGTCGACCTAACTCAAGTTAGAGCGCCGACGGCTGGTGACCTTGAAGCACTACAAAAACAAGCGATGCAAGAAGCTTCAGAGAAAGGTTATCAAGAAGGTTTAACAAAAGGGCAGAAGGAAGCAGAATCAAAAATAAAACAAAAACTGAATACATTAGATTCTATGATGCGTTCATTAGCTGTTCCTTATGAAGAATTTGATGAGCGTGTGGAAAATGAAATTGCCGCTTTGTCTATTCAGATTGCACGGCAGTTGGTTAGGCGTGAATTAAAAGCGGACTCTGGCGAGGTTGTGGGTGTGGTGAAGGAAGCGTTAGCAGCGCTACCTTCTAGTTCACAAAATATACGACTATTCCTACACCCTGATGATGCGACGATTGTTAAATCGGCTTTATCACTGGATGGGGAGGATGCGCGTTGGTCGGTTGTGAGCGACCCAACGGTTAGTCGAGGTGGTTGCAGAGTAATAACCGATGCATCTACCATTGATGCGAGTGTCGAAAATAGATTATCAGTCATCATTGCTCAAGCCTTAGGCGATGAGCGCTCAGGGTCATGACAGAACCCGCTTTTGTAAAACAGCGCGCAGATAAGTGGCTTAATCGTTTGCAGGATTACAGCAAGCGAATTACCGATCCTAAGCCCATGCTAGTTGAGGGTAAGTTGACTAGGATGGTTGGGTTAACCTTGGAAGCCGTTGGTTGTCGTTCGACAATCGGAGGCCGCTGTATGATTGAGGCTGTTGATGGTCGGCGTATCGAGGCAGAAGTGGTTGGGTTTTCAGGCGAGCGTTTGTTTTTAATGCCTACGGGGGATATACGCGGGTTGGAGCAAGATTGCCGAGTTATCCCAATGGGGCTAACGAGTGTCGCGCATGTGGGGCCCGCATTGCTTGGTCGAGTGATTGATGGTGGAGGCAAACCCTTGGATGGTCTGGGTGCTATTCATACGACTGATACTATGCCATTGCATGGGCGACCAATGAATCCATTAGGGCGTAAGCCGATTGAAGAACCATTGGATGTTGGTATTCGCGCAATTAACTCCTTGCTTACAGTAGGCCGTGGGCAACGCCTTGGCTTGTTTGCGGGTAGTGGCGTTGGTAAAAGTGTGCTGCTAGGAATGATGACTCGTTATACCAAGGCGGATATTATTGTGGTGGGGCTAATTGGTGAAAGGGGGCGAGAGGTGAGTGAATTCGTCAGTAAAACCTTGGGCAAAGAAGGAATGGCTCGATCTGTGGTCGTTGCATCACCAGCGGATGACCCACCTTTGATGAGAATGCATGGTGCAATGTTAGCGACCAGTATTGCTGAGTATTTTCGAGATCAAGGAAAAAATGTTTTATTGCTTATGGATTCGCTAACGCGTTATGCCCAAGCTCAACGAGAAATAGCTTTGGCAATTAATGAGCCGCCAGCTACAAAAGGCTACCCACCATCTGTTTTTAGTAAGCTACCTAGCTTAGTTGAACGTGCTGGAAATTCAGATAAAGGTGATGGTTCAATTACTGCGTTTTATACGGTGTTAACCGAAGGCGATGATGCTAATGATCCTATTTCTGATGCGAGCAGAGCCATTCTAGATGGTCACGTACATTTGTCGAGGAGCTTGGCAGAAATGGGACACTTCCCAGCAATTGATATGGAGGCATCAGTCAGCAGGCTAATGACAGAGGTGGTGCCAATGGAACATCAAAATATGGCAAGGACGTTTAGAAAAATCAACTCAACGTATCAACAAAATGCCGACCTAATCAACGTAGGGGCTTACCAGTCTGGCTCTAACCCATTGGTGGATCAAGCTATTGGAATGCATGAGCCGATGTTAAGTTTTTTGCAGCAAGGCTCGCATGAGGCGGTTGATTTTGCGAATAGCCTTAGTGGTTTACAGAAAGTTCTTGAGCGAGGTCAGACGCTAACAATGCCTGAGGCTAGCTAATGGCAGCATTAAAAAAATCGAAACGTTTTGCACCGGTAAAGAAAATAGCTGAAAATAAAGAAGCGGCAGCGGCCTTAGATATGAATAAATCTGCAGAAACGCAGCAGGCATGTGTTCAGCAATTAAAGCAGTTACAGGCATATAGGGAAGACTATGTGACACAATTTAAGACCAGAGGTCAGTCGGGGCTTTCTGCTTTAATGCTGCAAGAGTATCAGACTTTTGTGCAGAAGTTAGATCGTGCGATTGTCGAGCAAACCGGTGTGGTTGGGCGTGCTAGGCAACAGCTTGATGGGCATAAGAAGGTGTTTAAGGAGTCCCATAGTCGAAGACAAGTGGTCGATAAGCTGATTCAAAAATCAAAAAAAGAAGAAGCTTTTGCTGCCGATAAGCAAGACCAGAAAGTAGCTGATGACCGAGTAAATAAAAAGTGTGAGCGACTGGAGTGACATACTCTAAGACCTTTGCTCAAAAGTTTTTTTGCGCTCTCATGCGATGTTAAAAACCTACCCAAGGCATCTTTAGGCCCACGGGGCAGGCTCTGCTCAATTAATTTATTACTACAGTAATTCCTTGGTTGCGTATTTTAGCATCGCTTCATGCGTCTAAGATGACCGATCCAATGTGACATTAGCAACTCAGTTTGCAATATGGCCAGACTACTGGCTTGATTTTATTGTGCTAGGGCTATTTTCCATGTTGTTGCTTTCTAAAAAGAGCTTCTTGCAGTGTTAACAGCGTTTCTGAATGTCTCTTGTAGTGAAAATGCCTTATAATGACGCAATGAATATTTCAAATTTAATAGATCAAGGCCTAAATCTAATGATGCTTGGGATGGGGATGGTTTTCTTCATCTTGGGGTTATTGGTGATTATCATTAAAGTGGTTTCAAGTGTTATTTTACGATATGAACCTGCCGTAACTGATCATCATGCAAAGATTCAGCGTCCAGTAAAAATTGATGATGATGTCGTAGCTGCGATATCTATTGCCATTCAACGTTTTCGCTCTAAATAATAAATAACTATGACTAATCCATTAAAAATCACCGATGTGGTGTTGCGTGACGCGCACCAGTCTCTGTTTGCAACACGTTTGCGCATTGAAGACATGTTACCCATTGCCGAAAAGCTAGATAAAATCGGCTACTGGTCTCTTGAAACTTGGGGTGGAGCAACGTTTGATGCTTGTATTCGTTACTTGGGCGAAGACCCTTGGGAGCGTTTACGTGCGTTAAAGAAAGCAATGCCTAATACACAGCAGCAAATGCTATTACGTGGGCAGAACTTATTGGGCTACAGGCATTACGCTGACGATGTGGTACATAAGTTTGTTGAGCGTGCGTCTGATAATGGTATGGATGTGTTCCGTATCTTTGATGCGATGAATGATGTTCGTAACCTTGAAACGGCGATTAAGGCAACTGTAGAAGTTGGTAAGCACGCACAAGGAACGATTTGTTATACAGAAAGCCCTGTTCACACCTTAGAAGGGTGGGTGACTATGGGTAAGCAATTAGAAGATGCGGGTTGCCACTCTATTGCGATTAAAGATATGGCGGGTTTATTGAAGCCATACGATGCTGAAAAGTTAGTTAAACGTTTGAAAGCCGAATGTGATGTGCCTATAGCCCTGCATTGCCATGCAACAACAGGAATGAGTGTAGCAACGTGCTTGAAAGCAGTGGATGCAGGCTTAGATATGCTTGATACTGCGATTTCTTCAATGAGTATGACTTACGGCCATTCGCCAACTGAAACCTTTATTGCAATGTTAGAGGGGACTGATCGTGCGACGGGTTTAGATATTGAACAGGTAGAAGAAGTTGCGGCTTACTTTAGAGAAGTTAGGCCAAAATACGCGCAATTTGAAGGCTCGTTACGAGGCGTTGATTCACGGATTCTTATTGCTCAGGTGCCTGGCGGCATGTTGACGAACCTTGAGAGCCAACTAAAGCAGCAAAATGCAGGCGATAAAATTGATGCTGTTTTAGCGGAGATTCCAGCAGTACGTAAGGATTTGGGCTATTTACCTTTAGTAACTCCAACTTCGCAAATCGTCGGTACACAGGCGGTAATGAATGTATTGATGGGTGAACGCTATAAGTCGATCAGTAAAGAAACAGCAGGTGTTCTTAAAGGTGAATATGGTTCAACACCTGCAGCTGTAAATGAAGAGCTACAAGCACAAGTGTTAGATGGCGCAGAAGCGATTACTTGTCGGCCTGCTGACTTGATTGAGGATGAATTAGAAAAATTAGTTTCAGACCTTGAATCAAAAGCAAAAGCTGATGATTTACAGCTTGCTGATCAAATTATTGATGACGTATTAACCTATGCTTTATTTCCTCAAGTTGGTTTAGATTTCATTAAAAATAGAAATAATCCTGATGCTTTTGAGCCTGTTCCAACGGGTGCTTTACCTGTTACTAGTGAAGTAAAAGGTAATGAAACCTATGATGTCGCAGTGAATGGTAAAACTTATCAAGTGGAAGTAGGTCCTAGTGGAAGTATTGAGAATTTAGTACCAGCGAAAGCTGCACCAGCAGCCACACGTTCAGCAGCGCCAGCGCAACCTGATGCGTCAGGACCTTATTGCCAAAATGACCCTTTAGTGTCGCCTATGGCTGGCAATATTATTCGTATTGGTGTTGCAACAGGCGATGATGTG
>Ga0209081_1001195_pt1 | contig 15582 bp, 13 predicted proteins | sample GOMGulsemesocosm_4_FD_184636 | JGI IMG/M metagenome (GOLD analysis project Ga0209081, IMG submission 184636) | Methane-oxidizing microbial communities from mesocosms in the Gulf of Mexico - GOM15B Gulf of Mexico (SPAdes) (version 2) | ecosystem: Environmental > Aquatic > Marine > Cold seeps... | reverse complement strand
TAAGCTTTTTGGCTGAACCCCTTGGAACTGATGCGCATTGTATAGATTTTTACTTTACGGTCAACACTTATTTTTAAACTTTTGTTTGATCGCTTATATATAGAACAACATGGTTGGGGAATACTCTATTTATTACCTCTGCATTCCTGTTTAACTGATTTATTTACGCTTTGAGGTATATTTTGTCACGTTTCTATTTTTACTTTTAGGATTTAATAACGCCTGTTTTCTTGCCCGTTTTTTGTTTTCAGGTTTTTTAGTTTTCGAGACCTTGGTTAAATCAGGTTCATAACCTGTATACCACTGTTGTAATATTCGTTCATCAATAACTTTTTCAATTTCTACTAGCATCCACTCTTCACTAGGTGACATTAATGACAGAGCAAGACCTTTATTTCCAGCTCTTCCTGTACGACCAATGCGGTGTACATAATCTTCAGCTTTAAAAGGTAACTCAAAATTAATCACATACGAAAGATCTATTATATCGATACCTCGCGCTGCAACATCAGTAGCCACTAACGCACGAGTTTTACCTGATTTAAACTCTGCCAGCGCTTTATCTCGAGCACCTTGCGATTTATCTCCATGCAGGGACTGTGTTTTAATACCATCTTTACACATTTCTTTAGCTAGACTGTCTGCTGTCTGTTTAGTTCTTGTAAATATCAACACTTGCTGCCAGTTTTTTGAACCTATAAGGTATGACAGTAATTCCCGTTTACGATCTTCATCAACCGTGTAAACAATTTGTTCTATATTTTCCGCTGGTTTATTTTTATCATCTACTGTAATGATCTTTGCATCGTTGAGTAACGTTTTACTAAGTTGGTATATTGCATCATCAAAGGTTGCTGAAAAGAGTAATGTTTGTCTAATCTTTGGTACTCTGGTCAAGATATTATCAATTTCTGCTTTAAAGCCCAGATCCAAAATACGATCCGCCTCATCAAAGACCAAAGTAGTTAAATCATTTAAAGTAAGGTGATTATTAATTAATAAGTCTAATAATCGTCCAGGTGTCGCAACAAGAATATTTACCCCTTGGGTTATTTTAATGATCTGAGGATTAATACTTACACCACCATAAACGGCAACTGTTTTAATATTAGTATTTTGTCCATAACTATTGAAACTTGAGTGGATTTGTTGAACTAACTCCCTTGTTGGAGCTAATATTAAAACAGATAACTCGCATTTTAGTTCTTCTTTTTGTAATAATTTATTTAATATTGGTAAAGCAAATGCAGCCGTTTTACCTGTACCCGTTTTTGCTCTTGCCATCACATCATTATTAGCTAATATAAGGGGGATAGCTTGTTGTTGTATTTCAGTCGCTTGATCATATTTAAGCTGCTGCAATGTGTTTTGCAGTATTTTATTTAGCCCTAGTGTAGTAAATTTCATATTGATTTCAATCTTATAAATAATAACTGTAGTTTATCAGCTTTTATTCTTTTGTATTGCTAAGTAAAAGAAGTAAACTGTTGAATATACCGAAGACACTTCAAGATGCGAGTATGGGTATACACCATACAGTTTGTTTTAACATCTTGAATTTACGATTTTTATAACTAAAGTAGAAAGGCATAAAATGACAAAGTTAGGAAAATACCAACACTTTAAAGGCAGCTATTATCAATTACTTCACCTTGCTAAACATAGTGAATCTGAAGAAGAATTAGTGGTATATCACCCTTTAGATGCACCGAACGATATTTGGGTTAGACCTTTAGCCATGTTTAATGAACAAATTGAGCGTGATGGGAAAACTATTCAACGGTTTAAATATATTGGTTAAGCTAATTTTTTAATTCTAGGCAACACATTAACCAATTGAAAAGGTACTATACTTTCGCCAATCAACTTGTTTACAACGCAAATCCGTAACTTGTGCTTTTTCAGGTCCATGTTTCAACCAAGCTAACATTTTATCAACGTTATCTTGATTGCCTGAGAGAAAAACTTCAACTTCTCCGTTGGCTAAATTTATTGCATAGCCGTTTAGACCATAATCAATAGCTTTTTGTTGACTAGAAACTCTAAAATATACACCCTGCACCTTTCCTGCAACATGAACTATATAACTTACATTCATTTTTTACTCTTTTATTTTATGCGAAAAAACAATTACTTTTACACTTCGTGAAGCTTAACCCATTTCACCTAAACGCTGACCGCCTAATAAATGCATATGTATATGATACACTTCCTGGCCACCATCTTTATTACAGTTAAATACTAAGCGATAACCTTTTTCATCTATGCCCTCTTCTTTGGCTAATTTTTTAGCTACGGTGAACATTCTACCCATAGTTAATTCATCAGCTTCACATATATCATTAATCGTAGGAATGAGCTTGTTAGGTATGATGAGTATATGCGTATTAGCGCGAGGGGCTATATCTCTAAAAGCTGTCACTAGTTCATCTTGATATAATAAGGGCGTTGGGATTTCTTGACGTATTATTTTTGAAAATATGGTTTCTTCAATCATTTGAATATCCTCTTTAATTAAAAATATATTGTAATAGTTTATCGCGATATAAGTATGAATACAGTTATATATAAAAAAAAGTAAAAATACTATAAATCAAGCACTTTTATTGACCTTAATCAACACTTAGAGGTAACAAGTTATGACATGCTAGTTTTAAGTACAAGACAACCCCGTCATAATAACTTGTAAGTACCAATATGGAAATAGATTTTAGCGAGATCAACTATCTACAAGAACCTCAATGGCAAGATTTGCATGCTGATTACGAGCAGTTTTTATTATCAATGACCGGGCCTACTGTTATTGACATCACGGGTAAAGATAAAAAAAAATGCAGGGTAATTAATACGTTACTACAAGGAAATGAACCATCAGGCTTAATTGCTTTACATAGGTGGTTAACAACTCGTGATGAAAAAATATTACCACAAACAAATTTACGCTTCATAATTTGCTCCGTAGAAGCAGCATCAAAAAAACCATTATTATCAAGACGATTTATTGATGGTGGTAAAGACATCAACCGCTGTTTTGGTACTAAAACACAAATTCATTCTTTACAAATTAACTTACCTGAAGAAAATCAACAAGGTTGTTATGAGCGAGCACAGGTGATAGAGCAAGCAATTAGAGAAGTAAATCCAGAGATGGTGATTGATTTGCATAATGCTTCTAGTCCAGGGCCAACCTTTTCTATTAGTTCAGTAATCACCACAGAGGCACTTTCTTTAGCTTCATTTTTTTGCCAAACTTTAATTTTATCTGATTTAAAACTAGGTGCATTAATGGAGCAAGATTTTAATTGCCCATTTGTCACTATTGAATGTGGTGGCAGTTTTGATGAACAGGCTCATGAAATAGCTTTTGCTGGTATTAGCCATATAGCTAATTGTGAAAATATTGGCTATATACATCAAGAAAAAAATGTTGAAGTGATTTATAGACCACTAAGATTACAAGTAGTAAATGGCGTTAATTTATCCTATGCCCGACATGATGAAGGTTACAGCGGTGTCACTTTAAAAAACAATACAGAATATTTTAATTTTGGCGGTGCTAATCAAGATGAAATGATAGGATGGATAGACGGTAACGGGATAGAAAACCTTCAATTAATTAATAAAAAAGGTAAAAATGTTATTGATGACTATTTTTACACCCGTGAAAATCAGTTAGTATGTCGTCAAAACTTACGTATATTTAAAGCCACAACGAATAAAGAAGTAGCTTTAAATGATTGCTTGTTTTATGTAGTAAAACACTGCGATAGTGTAAAGTCGTTTGGTTGCGATTAATAGCGAATCAACCATCCCTATAATAACTACAGTCTACAGTTTTTCGTTAAACCTTGTAAAACCTTGTTCAAGATCTTCAATTAAATCATCAACATCTTCTAAACCGATATGCAAACGAATGAGTGGAAATTTAGTAGTCCACTTGGTAGCGCTACGAATTGAATTAATACTGGTAATACCCAAAATTAAAGATTCAAAACCACCCCATGAATAACCCATTTTAAAATGTGATAAACCATCTAGAAATGCGGTTAATGCTTCTCTATTTCCGCAATTTAACGTAAATGAAAACAATCCGTTTGAACCGGTAAAATCACGTTTGAAGAATTCATGTCCTGGGCAAGATTCAAAAGCAGGATGCAAAATAGTGTCAACTTCTGATCTTGTTTTTAACCAGTTGGCTACTTTTAAAGCGCTTTGTTGATGTTGTTTCAAACGGACACCAATGGTTCGAATGCCGCGCAACGCAAGATATAGATCATCAGGCGAAGTACACTGCCCCATTAAATAGCTGTTATCTCGTAATTGTGGCCAATATTTTTCAGTTGCCGTTGCTGTACCAAGCATAACGTCAGAATGACCAACAATATATTTAGTCGCCGCTTGTACACTAATATCAACGCCGTAATCAAATGGATTAAAATTAATGCCTGCGCCCCAAGTATTATCAAGCATAACAATACAATCGTGCTGATGAGCTATTTTACTAATAGCTGGCACGTCTTGAACTTCCATAGTAATAGAGCCCGGAGATTCTAAGAAAACAATACATGTGTTTGGCTGAATTAAAGCTTCAATTCCAGTACCAATTAAAGGATCGTAGTAAGTAGTTTCAACCCCCATTTTAGCCAAAATTTTATCGCAATAGTCGCGAGTTGGCTCATAAACACTATCAACCATTAAAATATGATCACCCGTTTTAACAAACGATATTATTGCATTTGTAATAGCCGCAGTACCTGACGGATATAAAGCACAGCCTGCGCCACCTTCAAGTTCGGTCATCGCATCACTAAAGGCAAACGCAGTTGTTGTGCCTCGTCTACCGTAAACCATCGTTTGATTATTTCGATTTTTTAGTGCATTGTTCATCTCATCAACGGTGTTAAAAACTACGGTTGATGCACGGGTTACGCTCGGGTTAACCACGCCATTAGTCCATTTAGCTTTACGACCTGCGGTTACAATTTTAGTATCTTGTTTCATTTTTATTTACTCTTAAAAGTTACTATTTTTAGTGCTCTGATTTATAGGAAGCTCACACTATTTAATGGGTGATATTAAACGCTAACTACTAGCTAATGGCAAGTCATTTTCTGTGAATACTATTATGATAAACGAGAAGTTAAGTCCAGATAATAACTTGTTTTATTCAGCGTTTTACTTTCCTTAAATTTAATTTCTATTTATGAAATTACATATAAAGCATCTAATACCAGTTACATTAATTAAGCGCCCACTATTATCAAGTCACGCTCACATAGTTTTCTTACTTTGAATACAGCAGTAACAATGCTCAGAACGCGAACAAGTTCCCACCTTACCTGTTCTCTGTTGCTATCATACTACCTACCTAATTTTGCCAGCGCATAAGGTAAGCCCAATATAACGACGGTGGGGTTTTCGGTAACGCTTTCTTTCGGCTTTTAGCCAAAGTAACTGCCATTCCTTTTGGTTGAAAAATTCATCACAACCACACTCCTTCACTTCTTCTTTTATTTAGAACAATGAAAAGAACTAACTCAACTCACTCATTAACTTCAACAAACACTAAAACTATCTTTTTTTAATTCTAGCCAACAAATTATGCTTTCTTTAAGGTAATATAAAAACAATTCTTTTTTTATAAAGTGAAAACTTTTTATGCGAACTTTAATTGATTTTTTAAAACACATCTTTTCAGGTATTTGGTGGCTATTCACCCTGACCCGCTCAGTAATATTGAACGCAATTTTTGTACTACTTTTTATTGGTTTTATTGCCATATTAGGCTCTGACGCTGTTCAAAAAAAGGTGCCTGATCATACTGCTCTAGTGTTAAATTTAGAGGGTGATATTGTCGAGCAAAAGCTTGAAGTTGATCCCATGGATGCGCTTTTAAGCGAGGTTTTAGATCAAAAAGAAAATACCTCTGAAATTCTACTTACTGATTTACTTGATGTTATTGCTAAAGCTAAAAAGGATGATCGGATTGACGTATTGGTATTACAACTACAAGGGCTGCGTTCTACTGGTTTATCAAAATTGCAAGATATTGGTACGGTATTAATTGATTTTAAAAATTCAGGTAAAAAGATAATCGCTTTAGGTGATAACTTTACCCAAGATCAATACTACCTTGCCAGTTATGCTGATGACATATGGCTTAATCCTCAGGGTGTTATGCTACTTGAAGGTTATGGTCGTTATCAAATGTATTTTAAATCAGCATTAGAAAAGCTTGCTATTAATCAACATATATTCCGTGTCGGTACCTTTAAATCAGCCGTTGAACCCTTTTTACGTGATGATATGTCTGAGGCTGCAAAAGAAGCTAATAAGTTATGGCTAAATGATTTATGGCAACAGTACAAACAAGATGTTGCAAAACAACGAGATTTTAGCGTAAGCAATTTCGATGAAAGTTTAACTGAACTGTTAACAAAGTTTACTGAGTCAGAGAATAGCTTTGCTAAATACGCTTTACAAAATAACTGGGTTGATGAATTAAAAACTCGCGATGAAATGCGCAATGCACTAATAGACATGGTTGGTAAAAATAAGAAAGGTACAACTTATAATCATATTGGCTTTAAAGATTATCTAAGTGCAATTAAAATATCAAAACTGTTGAAAAACAAGAGCAATAGCGGTAGTAATAAGGTTGCCATAATTATTGCCAAAGGTACTATTTTAAATGGCAAACAAAAACCGGGCACTATTGGGGGTGACTCTACCGCTAAACTATTACGAAAAGCGCGTAATAACGACAAAGTAAAAGCTGTCGTTCTTCGTGTTGATAGCCCAGGTGGCAGCGCATTTGCTTCAGAAATAATTCGTCAAGAAGTTGAACTATTAAAAGCAGCAGGTAAACCAGTCGTTGCTTCAATGGGTACCTATGCAGCTTCAGGTGGGTATTGGATTTCAGCGCCTGCGGATAAAATTTATGCTGCGCCATCAACCATTACGGGTTCAATTGGTATTTTTGGCATGATGATGACTTTTGAAGACACGCTTAGTAAGTTAGGCATTTATACTGATGGTGTTGGCACAACTGAACTTGCTGGCTTTGGTCCAACAAAACCATTAACAGATAACATGGCGAAATTATTTCAATTAAGTATTAATAAAGGTTATCAAGACTTTATAACGTTGGTGGCAGAAAATCGTAACATGACTTTAGAACAAGTAGATGCCGTTGCTCAAGGTCGCGTTTGGTCAGGTGCTAAAGCAAAAGAGCTTGGCTTAGTTGATGAGTTGGGTAATGTAGAAGATGCAGTAATTGCTGCCGCACAATTAGCAAAATTGACGCACTATGAGACTTTATTAATAGAAAAAGAGCCCTCTTCTCGCAGTAGACTCATACAAGAACTCATGGGAAAAGCTCATACTTTAGGTTTAACAACTAATGTAGATGCAAGTGAACTTAGCTCTGTACAACAAATTAGTAATCAACCTATATATGGTTTAATAAAGCAATTACAAAATGAGTTAACCAAAATGAATCAGTTTAATGATCCACAAGGTCAATATACGCTATGTTTAGCGTGTCGCATTCATTAAGCTAACGTGTAAAAGGTTAAAACCTGAGATAGTTTTAACCTTTTACACGAACTAAAAAACGCTCAGAGGATCAGGAAGAAAAAGTCTGTTAACTCATTTTAATAAATATTTGTTCTAGTCTAGCAATTAGGCTTGCATCTTCTGCAACCAACTTACCTAAAGCTAACCATTCAACTAATAACTGAGGCAGTTCCACTTGAGTGCCAGACAACATTTGTGCTTGCATTAAACGTACTTGTACCGCCATACGTTGTGAAGCATGTTCTGTTGGTGATTCTTGCTGCGCTAGTATTTCAATTTCTAGCGTTTTATTAAACCGCTCTTGAGCAATTACGGCCATATTTAGCTTAGTGTGTTCAAATAAACGCTTTTGCCAAAAGCCACTTAACTGTTGAAAGTAAGTATTATCGCTAATATCATTAACTTCACTTGCTGCTAATTCGTTAAGCAATTTAAAGAGTGCTTGCCAACTTTCTGTTTGTGCTTTTTCTTCAAGTAATGTTAGTTGCTCATTTACTTTTTTGATAAAAGTCTCTATAGAATTTGCCGCTGCTTTTAATACGGGTTTTTCGGCAATAACGATAGTTAATAATTGCTCCGCTTGGTTTTTACCATTCACTAAACTGCTTTTATTTGATTCAACAATATTAGATTTAATATCATTCAAGTTTACTTTTAATTCGGCTAACTTAGCTGCTTGAGCGGTATTCTGCTCAGTTTTAACTTGATCTCGTTTTGCGAAAACTTGGTCATTAACTTGCCTAAAAGTTTTCCATAATGCTGACTCTTGATGATTGCCAGCAAAACCAATACTGCGCCACTGTTGTTGTAATTGCTTAATTTCGTCAATGGCTTGATGAATATCGTCAATACCAAGTTGTAGCTCTGCTTTTTTGATCAGTGCTTCTTTGTTTAGCTTATTGGCATGATGAAAAGCACTGATTGTTTGTTTAATCGGTTGTACGATATTTTTAAATTGCTTACAAAGCTTTTGGTAAACTTGTCTGTCCACCTCGCCCGCTTCTTGCCAGCGGTGCTGAAGTTTTGTTAATTTGCCGTCTAATATTTTAAAGTCGATAGTATTAAAATCAGTGTTACCATCTGCAAGATCTTTAGCTTGAGCAATAATATCTGTGCGAACTATTAAGTGTTGTTTGCGTAATTTGTCTTGCTCAGCATAAAACATTCGACATGGCGCAAAAGCTTGCTCGCAAGCAATATTAAACTGTTCATTCAAGTCAGGATCTAAGGCTTCATCAGCATGACCTAGTGAATTCCATGTTTTGCGATACTGTTTTACTTTATCCGCTTGATCATTCGGGTTGTCTAGTGGCTGCGTCACTAAAGCGGTTATTTCAGACAATAACGCTTGTTTACGTGGCGTAGCAATATAATGTTCCCAATCACTCACCTCTGTCATTTTTTTACTGACGCTATCATAATCACGTTGTAATTGTTGAATTTGATAAGTAGATAAACACTCAAAGCTTTGGGTAACACCTTTAAACAAACCAAAACAAACCTTGTACTTTCCATTGGCAAGTAAGCGTTTTAAATCATTAAGCTTCTTTTTGGCTTGATTAAATAACTGCTTTTGCTCTTGTTGCAATGGTTGAAGACTATTTTTCCATGTTTGAATTATTTCTTTATGTGCGGTAATTATTGACTCAGGCAACATGCCGCAAGCCTTTTTATCAACTTCTTTCCAACTAACTAGCCAGTCTTGATAGGTTTTTTGTCGTTCCTCAAGTTCAGTAAGGTTTTGAGGCAGCGCTAATTGAGAAATACTTGAAATGAGATAAGTCGCCTGACTTACTGATTGAGCTATTTCAGGTAGCTGGGTAACTCGCTGAGTTAAGTTATCTAATTGCTTGGTAATATCTAGTTGCTCAGTGGCATTTAAAATACTTTCGATTAACTGATCATTTACTGAGAGTAATTTTTTTCTAAAATCTGCTTCAACCAAAACTTCATCGGTAAAAACCGCGTTAGTCACTTCTTTATTAAGTGTTGTTATTGTTTGTTTAAAACCGTTTTGTGCTGTTTGTTTGTCATCATGCAATTGTTGAGCAATTTTTTCTTGTTGAAAAGCTTCTGCTTTTACCGAAAATAGTTGATTAAGTTGACTCGATATTTTTTCGTATTTAGCAACCAGCGCTTGTTGTTCTTCTAAAGATAAACATGAAAGTTCAACAATTTGTTGCTGCCATTCTTGCGTTAAAACTGTTCTTTTATTCAGGTATTGGCTGTAATCAGAGATATCTTTTAAAGCAAGTAGCTTAGCAAGCGATAATTGTAGGTGTTTCAATAGTTTTTTAGGTTTTTCTTTTAGTGCTGTTATTGAATTTAATTTGCTGATGATTAGTTGTTCAACGCTTTTATTAACCGCTTTTTTACTTAATTTAGTTAACAAGGCCTCATCTGCTAATTCGGGTAAGTTTAATGACAGTAATTGTATTTGTATTTCAGTTGTAACCTGCTCACTTCGTTTTTGCTTATGTTGATGTTGGTTAATGTCTTGATTAACATGCTGACTAAAAATGTGTAACAATACTTGGCTGCAATTTTTCTTTTTTATTAGCTCATCAAATAGACTCAACACTAAGTTAGGACTGTTTTCATATACTAACCAATGATTTAATAGTGGCATTTCTAATGTATTTATTAATTGCTGCTTTTGCGTTAAATCTAATTCAAGCGAGTTTTCACCTGACAATATATCTAGCACTTGTTGCTCAGCGAATTGTTGCACCGCGGTAATATCGTTGTTTTTACTTGCTTGGTAATAATCATCGAAACTATTAAGCTTAATCAATGCAGCTCGGCGTACTAATTCATTACCATCAATAGTTACCATTGATAACAGAATCGTTTTATCTTCATTATTGCTGACATTGAGCTCTTCATTTATTGCCGCGATACGCACATTGCTATCTTTATGTTGCCAGTTTTTTTTACGTTTGAATAAATTTAAAATCATAAGTGTAAGTTTATTTTGTTGTTATCAATTATAGGTTGGTACTATAGTTTAGTGAAGTGTGCGATATCACTAGTCAATTGTTTAGTTGAGTCGGTAGGCTTAACACAAGGGATAATGGGTTCTTCTTTAGCCGCAGTAGAGAACTCAGCTTTTAATTGATATTTGTTTTTATTGACAATATTACCATCGCTACCAATAGATAACATTTCATCACTGTTTAAATGTCGTGCTTGATACGCCATAATTAATTGCAAAGCGGTATCGCGCTGTGCTTTTTCTACAACAGTACCCTCAGGCCATTTACCTGTTTCTGCTGCGCACTTTAAACGCAAATACATGGCTTCTGGCATATTTTCAATGGTGTTTTCTAAGTTCATATTATTTCCAAATAATTTACATTTATTGTTTTTTACGTTTTAATAGCAATAACTTAACGCGAATGATGATATACATAACAAAGCCAATAACCGTACTTGTCATAGCTAAAGTGTGTTGCCAAGTATTTGGTCCAACACTATCCCAAAACATAAATAAGAAACCGCCACAAAATAATAGCATGGCAATAAAAGAATAATTCATTAACCTTTGCGCTCGGTTAATTCGATCGATCTTATTCATATTAGCCAACTTATCCACATTTAGCGCAGTTAAAGATAAGCTACAATGACTACACTGCTTTGCTTTACTAGAGATCTTTTTTTTACAACGGGGACAATTAATGACTGCCATGTGTATAAACTTTACTAATGGATAACTTTGCTTACATTTTACCTAAATATAAGCAAAAAAACCGCCCTAAAAGTCGTTTTTATCACACTCTTTAGATTTATCTATACGTTCTTCCCAAAATATAGCGTTTTCAATACCCAGTTTTTTTGGATCAAAGGTATATTTTTTAATGCCCGCTTTCTTCTGGGCTTCATAATCTTTTAACGCTTTAATAGCAGGTTTTGACATAAAGAAAATAATGATAATGCCAATAATATTTAACCAAGCCATCAAGCCAACACCTATATCACCTAGTCCCCAAGCGATGTTTGCCGTTTTTACAGTGCCGTAAAACGTTGCGACCATGATAATAACTTTCAATAAAAACACCGCACCAGGAAGCTTTAACGTTCGTTTAATGTAATAGATATTATTTTCAGCAATAAAGTAATAAGCCAATAAAGTAGTAAAAGCAAAGAAGAATAAAGCCAACGCCACAAACGGTTTACCAATACCCGTAAATACACTATCTACTGCCATTTGCGTAAATTGAGGGCCATTAGCGACAACATCACTGGCAATGTTTTGCACAATAAACGTATCGCCAGTACCATGAACATTAAACATACCCGTAATAATGATCATAAAGGCGGTAGCCGAACAAATAAACAAGGTATCTATATAAACAGAAAATGCTTGCACTAATCCCTGTTGCGCAGGGTGTTCAACTTCAGCCGCCGCTGCCGCATGAGGCCCAGTTCCTTGACCTGCTTCATTTGAATAAACACCCCGTTTAACACCCCAACCAATAGCAGCACCAAAACCAGCCATCGGTGTGAAAGCATCACCTATTATCATCATAAAGACTCCAGGCAATTTAGTAATATTTAAACCGATGATGATTAACGAAATTAAAATATAAGCGAGTGCCATAAAAGGCACAATAATTTGGGTAACGTTGGCAATACGTTTAATACCACCAAAAATAATAAAACCAAATAATAGAACAATACCTGTTGCGGTATAAAGTTTAGCATAACTAATAACACCAATAGTCGTTTCAATTGAGCCGCTATTACTAAATACTTGCTCTACTGCACTACCAATAGTATTCGCTTGAACGGTTGGCAGTAAAACACCTGTGGCAATAATAGTAGCAATAGCAAATGTCCATGCGTACCACTTTTTTCCCATCGCTTTTTCTATGTAATAAGCAGGCCCACCATGATATTTTCCGTCATGTTCTTCTTTGTAGATCTGCGCATTGGTTGATTCAATATAAGCGGTTGCGGCACCAAAAAAAGCAACAACCCACATCCAAAATACTGCGCCGGGGCCACCAAAACCAATGGCAGCAGCAACACCTGCTATATTACCTGCGCCAACACGACCAGATAAAGATACGGCTAATGCTTGAAAAGAAGAAATCCCTTGTTCGGAGCTTTTACCTGACATTAACAAGCGCCACATTTCTGAAAATTGACGAACCTGAACAAAGCGCGTTAATACGCTAAAGAACAACCCTGCCCCTAAGCACAAATAAATTAGCGCACTACTCCAAATATATCCATTAATGGTATTTACTAATTCTTGCACTTGAAAGTACCTCTTTGTTTATTAAACGTTTATTAAATGCTTTTATTAATAGTCATAAAGATCTTAGATAAAGCCCTAATTCTGAAGAATACCCCATAGATTTACCAACGATAGTATTTTCTTTATTGATAACATAATAACTGGGATAGCCCGAAATAGAAAAAGCTTGTTTGATTTTTTCACTGCCCAACGCAATTGGAAAGGTTAAAGAGTGTTTTTTAGTAAACTCCATGACTTCTTCAATGGTTGAATAATCCATAGCAATGGCTATTACATCAACACTGCCATTTTTTTCATCTAAGGACTGTAAATTACCAATACTAAAATGACATATTTGACACCAAGGTGCAAAGAAATAAAGTATGGTGGTTTTACCTTGTGAATTTAGTGAAACTGTATCAACCGTTAATGTTTGCACTTGGGTAAAAGCGCTATTGAAACTAGCAACCATTTCAGTATCGGTTGCTAGCATACTGGTTTCACGAAAAAAAGAAATCGCTTGAAAAAGGATAAAAAAAACAGTTGCTTGAATAGTAAAGCTGCGTAGAGTGGCTAACAAAATATTACTCCTAATAATTAAATAATGTTGATTTCAATTATAAGAGCCAATCATCCTATAAGAGCTAATCATCATAAAAAATTATAAAATAACATACCTAGAGCTCTCGTTCATCCTAAACAAAAAAAGTGCTCCTTTTCAGGCGCACCAAGGTGATTGATGTTTTTTAAAGTTCATTTTTTTACTAATAAGTTTATCTTGGTAAGTAATACATCATAACCACACAAAAAATAACAATTCCCCAAAAAGCTTTAACAAAAAAACTTAATTTTTTTTGTTTGTCTTGTGGGTGTTTGTTTGGCAAAGCCATACCACAATGGCTACAGTTTTCAGTATCAGCAGTATTTTCTTGCTGGCAAAACAGACACTTTTTGGGATATGCAGACATAATAAGGCCTATGAGTTTTTATTGTGAAGTAAGTTGATGGTAAAGTTGCGGTAAACGAACCGGTAACTGATCTGGTCTTAAAATAACGGTAAAACCATCGCTACCAAATAAATAAGGTAAATAGGCTTGAGCATCAGTATCTATGGTGATACAAAACGGCTTTATACCTAATTTTTTAGCTTCATTAATTGCTTGGTGAGTATCTTCAATACCAAAACGCCCTTCGTAATGGTCAATATCATTAGGTTTACCATCGGTTAAAATAAGTAATAATTTTTCACTACTTTTTTGCTCTCTAATGACTTTTGTTGCCTGCCTAATAGCCGCACCCATGCGAGTATAAAATCCCGGCGTTATTGCCTGAATACGACCACGAACATCATCACTGTATTGCTCATTAAAGTTTTTTAACATAGTAAAGCGAACATTCTGTCGTTTTACGGAAGAAAAACCATACATGGCAAAGTTATCACCAACCGATTGCAGCGCCTCACCAAAAAGTAATAAACTGTCTTGCACTACATCAATAACACGATGTTCATCATCAATATGCGCATCGGTTGACATAGATAAGTCAGCTAATAACAAACAAGACAAGTCACGGTTATTACCTCGAAAAGAACGAAACAAACCTCTTTCTGCCGTTGGCGCTATTTTACTTTCTACATGAAAGTCTAACCACGCGCTTAAGTCTAACTCTTCTCCTTGTGGCTGACCTTTTAACCAGTATCGAACACTGCGTAATTGTTCAAATTGCGCTTGAATAGTTTTCGCTAATTTTTGTAATTTAACGGGTAATTGTTTTGCGGTAGCACCACGAGGCAACATGGGTTGTAATAAGCACCTATCTTCAATCAACAATTGTTTTTTATAATCCCACTCAGGTAGCTTAATGCCCTCACCTAGCGGAATGTCATCCATAGAAGCTGAAGGTAAATCAAGATCAATTTTAATTTGCCCACTTTTCTGTTGCTCTTGTTGTTTTGCCAGCGTTATTACATCAAGATCTTCCACGGTATTTGACATATCTTCATCTTCGTCACTGTCATCACAACCTCTGTCAAGTTTGGCAAATTCACTCCACGAAAATAAACTTTCCAACTGAAAAGCCATTAAGCCTTGTGTTTCATCTGGCGCGTCTTCTCGTTCTGCTTTTTTTCTGCTCGCTTGCGCTTTTTTGGTTGGTTTACTTTTATCTTGCTGTTCTTCATTTTCTTCTGCAAGATCTTGGTATTCAGGCTCTAGTAGAACATCTGAACTATCGGAGGGATATAACCATAAATACACCGCATTAGGCGCATAATTTACTACAGGAAATTCATTGACTGAGCCTGGAGTGAGGATAGCTTGAACGATAGCTTGTTCCATTTGTTGTTCGACTTGAGGAAGTTTCGCTATATCTGGGCGAGTACTGATAAAGGCTTTGGCAAGTTTTTGATAACGACTACGTAAAGCTGGAAATTTTTCTAATACCTGTACAACAAGTGTTTGATTGTCTTTCGCCCAATGACGAAAGCTATTTTTATGATGAGACGCTAATACTGCTAACCAAATATATAAATCATAATTAAGTGATTTATCATCAAAAATAGCCAAGGATTCAGGTAAACGTAAACTGTCTTCGTCTTGCCACGCTAAGCTAACTAATTGTGTATCACCAGATATTTTTTGCAGAAAACTTTTTCGCGTTAGGTATTCACGACTAGTAGCCGCTTCAACACGTTTTATAGCATCGCCTCCTAATGCACGAAACACCATACCAACTGACTTACTTACCTCATCAAAATACACACG
>Ga0209081_1001194_pt1 | contig 15595 bp, 17 predicted proteins | sample GOMGulsemesocosm_4_FD_184636 | JGI IMG/M metagenome (GOLD analysis project Ga0209081, IMG submission 184636) | Methane-oxidizing microbial communities from mesocosms in the Gulf of Mexico - GOM15B Gulf of Mexico (SPAdes) (version 2) | ecosystem: Environmental > Aquatic > Marine > Cold seeps... | reverse complement strand
GTGTTTTAAGAATCATCCGTGGCTGGCCGCTACATTATTTAATTATCCCCGGTTATATTGGCGTGGTTGTGATGACGTTTTTTGCACCAGACAGCATTATCGGTATTGCTTATGATTCTGGTGGTGTGACTACCTCAACCATCACTGTTCCATTGGTTACTGCCTTAGGTGTCGGCTTAGCATCAGCCATTCGCGGTAGAAACCCAATGACTGATGGCTTTGGTTTAATTGCATTTGCATCGCTAACACCGATGATCTTTGTGATGGGTTACGGGATGCTCTTATGATGATGTGGCTAACAGAATTTCTTGATGTATTTTTAGGCACATTAAGAGATGTTGCACCAATTTTGATTATTATCGTATTCTTTCAAGTCGTCATTATTCGCCGGCCATTCCCACATTTTAAAGATCTTGTTATCGGCATGGGCTACGTTATTCTAGGTATGAGCTTCTTTTTGCTTGGTCTAGATAAAGCACTGTTCCCACTCGGTACTGTGATGGCTGAACAGCTCACTAACCCTGATTTCATCCAACCTTCATCAAGCGATCCTAATCACATTGTTTGGCAGGATTACTGGTGGGTTTATATTTTTGGTGCTTGCATTGGTTTTGCAACAACATTAGCCGAACCGGCACTGATTGCCGTCGCCATTAAAGCTCAACAAATCTCTGGTGGCGCGATTAAGGCATGGTATCTACGACTTGCTGTTTCTATTGGCGTATCGTTAGGTATCGCCTTAGGTACTTACCGTATCGTTACAGGTACTGAACTATATCTTTATATTATTGCTGGCTATATTATTGTCATTATCCAGACTGCTTTTGCACCCAAGCTGATTATTGGCTTAGCCTTTGATTCTGGCGGCGTAACCACATCAACGGTTACAGTACCTTTAGTGACAGCTCTAGGCATTGGTTTAGCTTCTACAATTCCTGGCCGAAACCCCTTGTTAGATGGTTTTGGTCTTATTGCCTTTGCCAGCCTTTTCCCAATCATGGCGGTACTTATGTACTCACAGTTAGCTGGCTTATTAAACAAAACTAAAGAATCCGACAAAGGAGAATAAAATGCACTTTAAACTTATCGTTGTATTTGTAGATGATAATAAAACAGATATTGTCCTAAAAGCTGCCCGAGATATGGGTGCAACAGGTGCGACTATTATTAATAATGCACGTGGCGAAGGGCTTACTGGCAAGAAAACCTTCTTTGGCCTTTCTTTAGAAACCCAGCGTGATGTTCTATTGTTTTTAGTAGAAGAACACCTTAGCCGCACTATTCTTGAAGAGGTCGCCAAAGCGGGTAAATTTGATGAAGAACCAGGTAGTGGTATTGCCTTAAAAGTTGATGTAGAAGATGCTATTGGCGTTATCCATCAATCAGAAGAAATCACCCATGTCATTAAGGATGAATTATGAGCACTAAAAAAACCATTACTGTACAAGATGTTATGAAAACCGAATTCCATATGATTGATGGTAAGGCGACTATTTTAGAAGCCATCAGCATGATGAGAAAACATAAAACGTCAGTACTATTTGTTGATAAGTTCCATGCAAATGATGAATACGGTGTTATCAATGCAGGCACTATTGCTAAATTGGTATTAGCAAGAGATCGCGCACCAGAACGAGTTAATGTGTATGAAATAAACGAGAAGCCTTTAATATCAGTCTCTAAAGAAATGGATATTCGTTATTGCTCACGGTTATTTTCTCGTTACTCACTAATGCGTTCACCTGTGATGGAGAATGGTAAAATCATTGGTGTTGTAAGCCCAATTCAATTAGTTCTAGATGGCTTAGCTGAACACGCTGGAATTGCTTAAAATCAAATAAGCCCTTAATTTATATAAAAAAGGGCTTATTTATTATTTAACTATCGCTAAACCCTCACCACGACCATCACTGGCTGCTTGAGTTGTATTCGCTTTTTTATCCCATAAGATTGCGTGCATATTGCCATACTGTCGGCCAACAGATTTCAATTTATGACCTTTTCCTGATAATTGCTTTGCGATCTCTTCACTGAATGCATTAGGTTCGTGCTGTATCTCATCCGGCAAGTACTGATGATGGAAACGAGGCAAATTAACCCATGATTCTGGCTGTTTACCTTTATCCGCATCAAGCAGCCCAAGTAAAACCATACTAATAATACGGCTACCGCCTGGTGTTCCTAATATCCCAACCTTTTCATCCGTTTCAAAAAATGTGGGTGACATACTGGATAACATTCTTTTTCCTGGCTCAATGGCATTGGCAGTTCCACCCACCAGTCCATACACATTAGGCGTACCTGGCTTAATCGAGAAGTCATCCATTTCATCGTTTAATAAAATGCCAGTTCCTTCTGGTACAAAACCTGAACCGAACGGGTAGTTGATTGATAAGGTTGCCGATACTCTATTCCCTTCAGAATCTAAAACTGAAAAGTGCGTCGTGTCATGGCCTTCCACTTCGTTCAAACCTGTTAATTCGGCACTTTTTGATGCCTTAGTTAAACTTAGGTTTTCTGATAATTGCTTTGCATATAACTTGGTAATAAGCTGCTTAGTAGGCACATCAACAAAGTCACTATCCCCCATATATATCGCTCTCTCACGATAAGCTCTTCGCATCGCTTCTACCACCACATGAACACGCTCTGCCTCCGCCATGCTAGCTAGGTCATACTGTTCCAGAATATTCAATGTAAGCGCTAATACCAAGCCCCCTGACGAAGGTAGTGAGGCACTGGTGATATTCATCCCCTTGTAAGTAATAGTAACCGGCTCGCGTTCTACAATAGAATAATTAGCAAGATCCTGTTCTGTCCAAATTCCGCCCGCCTGCTGGACGCCTTCAACTAATTTTTTTGCCACTTGCCCTTTATAGAAGCCAGCAAAACCTTGCCTTGCTAAAGCATCCAAAGTCTCAGCCAAATCGGCTTGATAAATTATTGCTCCCAATACAGGTACATTCCCTTGATCTAAAAAAATAGCTTTAGCTGAAGGTGTTGATGCTAAAACTGACTGCCTAAATTTTGCTAAACGTTGGTAGTGTTTATTAACAGCAAAGCCTTCTTTGGCTAATTTAATAGCTGGCTCCAAACTAGTTGCTAACGCTAAGCGTCCATACTCCTTAGATAAATGCACAAGTGCAGCAGGTAAACCGGGGATACCTGCTGATAGAGCACCATCTACCGAAGCACTCTTAACAGGCTTTCCCTGTTTGTCCAAATACATATCACGATGAGCTTTTGATGGTGCCGTTTCTCGGCCATCAATCATCACTTGTTTGTTATCGCTAGCGCGATGCAGTAGCCAAAAACCACCACCACCCATGCCTGAACCATAAGGCTCTACCACCGCTAAGGCAGCACTTACTGCAACCGCCGCATCAAAGGCATTACCACCTTGCTTCAATATATCAATACCTGCTTGAGTCGCAGCAGGGTGTGCACTTGCAACAGCGTCAGTTGCTGGCTGGGTAGTTTGCTCCGTACACGCTAGAACACTAATCAGCAATAGAGCTATCAGTAAATGTTTCATTAGTTAACCGTTATTTTCCATCAATGCTTCGTACTTCAGCATCAACTGACCTTCTGTTTCCACGTTACTTGGGTCTTTTGGAATACATTCCACAGGGCAAACCTCAACACATTGTGGGGTATCATAATGCCCAACACACTCGGTACATAACGCTGTTTCAATCTCATAAATTTCCTCGCCAGCAGAAATTGCTTCGTTAGGACATTCGGGCTCACATACATCGCAATTGATGCATTCATCAGTAATTATTAGTGCCATTATTTTTTCTTTAGTTTAGTTAAAATTGCTTCTTCAACCAGCTTAGGTACAAATTTCGTCACCTTGCCATCATGGCGAGCGATATCCCGAATCAAGGTTGAAGACACACATGATAGTGTTTGATCCGAGGTCAGGAAGACTGTTTCCAATCTAGGCTGCATTTGCTTATTGATTGCCGCCATTTGTGCTTCATATTCAAAATCTGCAATTGAACGAACACCCCGCACAATAACACTGGCCTTCATTTGTTCTGCCAAGTCAATCAGCAAACCTTCAAAAGCCAGCACCTCAACATTACGATAATCGACCAAAGCCTTTTCAGCTAAGTCCACACGTTCAGCCAAATCGAACAAAGGGTTTTTAGTGCCACTTTTTGCAACCGCTACAACCACCGTGTCAAACAACGCGGCGGCTCGTACTATTTGATCCAAATGACCATTGGTTAATGGGTCAAATGTACCTGGGTATATTGCTTTCATAACTTACTCTTTTAATCTGCACTATTTCTTGTATATAAACTGAAACACACTTGGCCAGCCTTTTTCTGCCGATGCAAATACCAGTTAGAAGGTATAAAATCGAGCGCTAAATGCTTTTCACATTCAATATAAATTTGCGCATTTTCTGCTAACCAACCCCCACATTCTAACTCATTTACACATTTTTCCAGCAGCATTTTATTAAATGGCGGATCGAGAAAAATAACGTCAAAAGACTCACTAAAACGGTCTGCTCCACTCTGCAAGAAAGTTTCTGCACTTTCTTTAAGTACTTTGACAGACTCTGCCGATAACATCTCAGCATTATCTTTTAGATGACGAATAACAGCGGCGTCCTTCTCTACCATTACCACGGATGTTGCGCCACGTGAAGCGGCTTCGAAACCTAACGCACCACTACCCGAGAACAAATCTAAACAATTTGTATTTAATAAGCTATTTTGAAGCCAGTTAAATACAGTTTCTCGAACCCGATTGGTGGTTGGCCTTAGTCCTTCTACGTTAGCAAAGGTTATATTTCGACTACGCCACTGGCCACCGATAATGCGTAATTTTCCTGTTTTTCCAGCCATATTATTTAGTCACTTACCTTAGTTTTTTTCTGCCCAACTGTCATCATTATCATTTTATTCTGCACGACTCGGCGTTGAAAGGCATCTTTAATATCAGCGACGGTTACTTGCTTTACTTTATCGCTAAATGTATTTAAGTAGTCCAATTCAGCACCAGATGCTGCAATTTGAGCAATATTTCCCAGCAGTTTTTTATTACTGTCTAAACGTAAAGCAAAACCACCGATAATATTCTTTTTGGAGGCGATGACTTCCTCTTCTGTTGGGCCCTCTTTAATAAAGGTTCCCAGCGTTTCTTTTAATGCAGTCGCCGCTTCTTCGGCTTTTTCATTACGCGTTTGTAAACCCATGATAAAAGGCCCTTTTGTTACCATTGGCCGAAAGTAACTATACGCGCTGTACGCCAAACCGCGTTCTTCACGAATTTCTTTAACCACTCTTGAGCTAAAACCACTACCACCCAAAATATGATTACCGACATAGAGAGCAAAATAGTCTGGGTCATTATAGGCAATCATTGGGCTGCCATACATTAAATGCGTTTGTGCTGAAGGATACTCCTGATGTGCAGTTAAGCCTTTGTTAAGTAATTTTACCGCAGGGATAGCAACGGCTTTTTCACCTTGCTCTACATTGGCTAATAAATCGTTCACTCTCGCCTTTGCTTGCGGAAGGCTAAGATCACCTACCAGTACGACAACTAGATTTTTTGCCACATAGCTCTTGTTATAAAAGCGAGTCAAATCAGAAACCTTTAGTTGTTCAACAGGTTCTTGATTACCCTGTATTGGGTTACCATAAGGGTGGCCTGCAAATATTTTTTGATAAAAGCCTAACTGAGCCAAGGTAGCAGGCGATTCACCGCGCGCTTTTATTGATAATAATGTTTGCTTTTGAAGCCGTTCAAAATCGGCTATTGGAAAACTCGGTTTGCTGATGACTTTTTTAAATACTGCCCATGATTGATCTAGAATTTTTTGATCCGTTAATGAACGAAAGTTAATAGACGTAAAGTCTCGTGAGGTAGAGAGTGATAGCTGCGCCCCAACACCCTCAAGCTGTTGAGCTATTTGCTGAGCAGTTAAATCAGCGGCACCTTGGTTTAACATTGCACTAGTTAACGCTGCCAAACCTAATTTATTTGCATCACGCACGCTACCCGCATCAAATAACAGACTAACATCCAGCATCGGCAGGCCTTTGGTCTGCACAAAGTAAACACGCGCCCCTTTTGATGTTTGCCAATGCTCTATAACAGGAACAGCCTGTGCATTCGTGAAAAGAGCAAGCAAAGCAAACGTTATTAATAGTTGTATCAAACGCATTATTTCACTCCGTTTTGGTTTGTTTCTTTGCTGACAATTGGCTCCATAACCACCACTGTTAAATGGTCATCAATAAAGTATTTTTTTGCTACTTGCTGAATTTGCTGCGCGGTAACAGCCTTTAATTTCCCCACATACTCAGCTTCTTTTTGCCAGCCTAAACCAACTGTTTCTAGTTGCCCTAATTGCATTGCTTGATAAAAATTAGAGTCTTTCTCATACACCGACGCTGCGATTACTTGCGCTTTAATTCGTTCAAGTTCCTGCACCGATACAAGTTTATCTTTAAGCAATTGGATTTGTTCCGCAATTGCTTTTTCTAGATCTTCCACTGTATTTTTTTCAGTTGGCACACCATCAAACATAAACAAAGCAGGCAAACGTGAATGAAGATTAAAGCCTGCACTGATGCTAGCCGCCACTTGTTGATTCCTGACCAGCTCTGCATTCAAACGTGCACTTGATCCACCCGATAGCACACCAGATAGCATTTCAAGCGCATAAATCTCTTTGTCATCGCTAACACTATTTAGAACAGGCACTTTATAACCCATCAATAAATACGGTAATTTGGCCGTTTGCTTTATGACGCTGCGTTTTATACCAAGCTGAGGGATTTGCTGGCGTTTTTTTACCGCTTTAAAATCGACGCTTGGAATATCGCCAAAATACTTCTCAGCTAATTTAAATACCTCTGCCGCTTGCACATCACCCACCACCACCAAGGTGGCATTATTGGGTGCATACCAGCGTTTATACCAAGCAGCCAAATCTTCTACCGTCATGCTTTCTAAGTCTTGCATCCAACCAATAATTGGATTTTTGTAAGGGCTGGCTATATAAGCTGCCGCCTGAAAATATTCATAGGTTTGTGATTGCGGCACATCTTCGGTACGCATTCGGCGTTCTTCCATCACCACTTGGCGTTCTTTACTAAATTCCTCTTCATCCAATTTCAGGCGATGCATACGCTCAGCTTCAAGTCGCATACTTACTTCTACACGAGAAGACTCCATGGTTTGGAAATAAGCCGTGTAGTCCGTGCCGGTAAAGGCATTTTCTCGACCACCATTAGCAGCAATAATTTTTGAAAATTCACCTGGTGCTAAGTTCTCAGTTCCCTGAAACATCATATGTTCCAAAATATGAGAAACACCTGTAATGCCATCGTACTCATAACTAGAACCAACCTTGTACCATACTTGCGAAACAACCACTGGTGCACGATGATCCTCTTTTACCAATATTTTTAAGCCATTTTTAAGTACTTTTTCGTGTACCATATTGGAGGCTTCGCTCGCATGAGTTGCCTGCACAAACAGCGTTAAAATAGCGAGCATTAAGGGGTGGATTAATTGTTTTCTCATTTTTCAACCTATGCCTAAAGTTATCATGACGAATTATGGCCTATTGTAGGCCATGACCACATAAAAAATAGTCACTATAAGTAGTTAAATATATGTTTGGATTTGGTAAAAATAAAGATAAATCGCCCGCCGAACCTGAAAAGGCGATAGTAGAAGATGAAAAACCGGGGTTCTTTGGCCGTTTAAAGCAACAGCTTTCACGTACTCGGTCTGGTTTTACCGACAATATTGGCAACCTTTTTCTCGGTAAAAAACAAATTGATGATGAGCTACTTGAAGAGCTTGAAGATATTTTACTAATGGCCGATGTTGGCATTGATGCGACGACCAAAATCATCGATAATTTAACCCAAGGTATTGCCCGCAAAAAGCTTTCAGACCCTCAAGCCCTTACTGAAGCGTTAAAGCAAGAAATGCTGAGCATTTTAGAACCCGTTCAACAGCCACTTATTATCCCTGATAGCCCAGACCCTTACGTGATACTTGTGGTTGGCGTTAACGGCATGGGCAAAACAACTACCATCGGCAAACTTGCCAAGCGCCTTAAATCCGAAGGGAAAAGTGTTTTACTTGCCGCGGGAGATACCTTTCGTGCCGCAGCTATAGAGCAGCTTCAAGCATGGGGAGCACGTAATGATATTGAAGTGGTTTCTCAACATAAAGGGGCCGACTCTGCTTCCGTTATCTATGATGCCTTTGAAAAAGCGCGCGCCAAAAATATTGACGTATTACTAGCCGACACCGCTGGTCGTTTACATACCCAATCTAACTTGATGAACGAGCTAAGCAAAGTCACCCGCGTTGCTGCAAAGCTAGACTCAAATGCACCACATGAAGTGATGCTGGTACTTGATGCAGGCATTGGCCAAAATGCGCTTGCGCAAGTTAAAAGCTTTAATGAAACAACACCTTTATCTAGCTTAACCTTGACCAAATTGGATGGCACCGCTAAAGGCGGCATTATTTTTGCCATTGCTAATGAGTTTAATTTGCCAGTCCGTTTTATTGGCATCGGCGAAGGCCAAGATGATTTACGTGAATTTAATGCTGCCGACTTTACTCAAGCCTTATTTGATCAGCCCAACGAATAATTAACGGAGCTAAAACGATCATGTTGCAATTTGTTAATGTTTGGAAACGCTACCCTGGCGGAATTGATGCCTTAAAAAACATTAACTTTGAACTTCAAGACGGTGAAATGGCTTTTTTAACGGGGCATTCAGGCGCAGGGAAAAGCACGCTATTAAAACTTATTGCTCTTCTTGAACACAGTACCCAAGGGCAGGTTTTATTAGACAATCAGAATGTTGGACGCATTAAAAAACGAGCCATTCCCTATGCCCGCCGTAAAATAGGGATGATTTTTCAAGATCACCGCTTACTACACGATCGCACCGTTTTCGATAATGTTGCTCTACCCCTTATTATTGCTGGCTTTAGTCATCACGATATTAACCGCCGAGTACGTGCCGCCTTAGATAAGGTAGGCTTATTGGACAAGGAAAGTCGTTATCCAATTTCTTTATCCGGTGGTGAACAGCAACGTGTAGGCATTGCACGAGCCGTTGTAAATAAACCGCCGATGATTCTTGCCGATGAACCAACCGGTAATTTAGATCCTGAACTATCTGCCGAGATTATTGAATTATTCCAGCAATTTAACCAAGTTGGCGTCACCGTGCTAATTGCTACCCATGATATTAACTTGGTTAATCGACTAGGCCATCGTGTATTAACGCTTTCCCAAGGCCATTTAGGAGATAGCGGCCATGCGTAATAAACAGCACCATTCAAAAAACATGCAAGGCTCTAGTTTTTCTAGCTACCTACATATTCACCTACAAACGTTCTTTGCCAGCCTTGGTCGACTCAGCCGCACCCCGTTCAATTTCATGATGACCATCGGCGTTATCGGTATTACTTTATCGCTTCCGGCAGGTATGATGGTTGCGGTCGATAACTTTAAAGCAGTCAGCGGAACAATCAGTCTTAATCACAATATGTCGGTTTTCCTAAAAGTTTCCGCCACGAAAGATGATGCTAATAAGTTACTAGCACAGCTTACAGAAAACCCAAAAGTATCCTTGACTACCCTTATCGACAAACAAGCCGCCTTAGATGAATTCAAGCAATACAGCGGTTTTAATGCAGCACTCAATCTAATTGAAAAAAACCCTTTACCCCACGTTATCCAACTAACCCCGCATACTGACTTCACCAATACACAAGCACTTGAAATACTTTTGTCAGAAATCAACCAGAACCCTATCGTTGATAATGCTCAGCTTGATATGACATGGATGAAACGCCTTAACGCTCTATTAAGCATCGCCCAACGCAGCATCACTCTCATTACTCTATTATTAGGCACTGCGGTACTTTTAATTGTCAGTAATACAATTCGACTTGAATTACAAAATCGCCGAGAAGAGATTGAAATTACACGTCTGGTTGGTGCAACTCAAGCATTTATCCGCCGGCCTTTTGTCTATAGCGGATTTTGGTATGGTTTATTTGGCGGCCTACTCGCCTGTCTATTAGTACAGTTATCACTGTGGGTATTAGATGGGCCGACTAGTACCTTATCCAGTCTTTATGGCAGTGGTTTTGATTTACACTATTTATCGTTTAGCAATATGCTTAATTGGTTGGGTTTCTCCGTATTACTAGGAATTATCGGCTCTTGGATCGTGGTTAGCCAACACTTATCCACCCTAGAAAACCTAGATTAATTACCCCCAAATACCCCGAAAACATTGAACTTTTTAGCGAATTGGCAGTCTTATTAATTGAATGCTAGAATACCTAGCTAATCGGAGAATAATATGACACACGCTTTAACTGTCCCTACAAACTTGTCTGCCAGTTCATTGGATGCTTATATTGCATCAGTTTCTGCTGCACCTGTTTTAAGTGCGGAAGAAGAAAGACTGTTAGCGATTCGTCTACGTGATGATAATGACCTAAATGCTGCACGAGCACTTGTTCTTTCCCATATGCGTTACGTGGTTCATATTGCACGAAGCTACATGGGTTACGGACTTGCCCTTCCTGATTTAATCCAAGAAGGCAGTATCGGGCTAATGAAAGCCGTTAAACGCTTTGACCCTGAAGTGGGTGTTCGCCTTGTTTCTTATGCCGTCCATTGGGTTAAATCTGAAATTCATGAATACGTGATTAAGAACTGGCGCATTGTTAAAATAGCCACCACTAAGGCTCAAAGAAAACTTTTCTTCAACCTTAGAAAGCATAAAAAGAATCTAGCTTGGTTAAATGAGGCTGAAGCACAAGCTGTTGCCAATGATCTTGGCGTTGAAACCTCTGCCGTGTACGAAATGGAAAAACGTCTTAGCGGTCAAGATATGGCGTTTGATGGTCATCAAGATGATTCGGCTGATACTGAAGATAAGAACTTCATGCCTGCTAGTTTTCTAACCCGTCGTGAGCATGACCCAGCTGACATTGTTGAAATCGACGACCATAAAAATGAGCAAGAAAACAGTTTAAGAGCCGCTCTTAGCCAGCTTGACGAAAGAAGTCGTTCAATCTTAGCCGAACGCTGGTTAAGCGATAAAAAAGCAACCTTGCATGAATTGGCCAGCAAATACAGTGTTTCTGCCGAGCGCATTAGGCAATTAGAAAAAAATGCTATGCTAAAAGTAAAAACGGCGTTATTAGAAAGCAATATATAAAAAGCCAACGCTTAAATAAAAAGGCCCGCAAACGCGGGCTTTTTTTATGCACCCTACAAACGATTAGGCAAACTTAAGGTTATCTCCTTTCCTTTTTGAAGCATATCCAAATGCTTCAGAAAACTCATCCCTAACAAAACCTCATCTCCCTTCATATGCGGATTAATATGCGCTTGAATTCCTCTTAGCATAATCGGCCCAACTCTAACGCTATCTAAGCTTAAACGATAAACCGTAATATCTCCATTTGCTGTTTTTGTACGTACAGGAAACCCTTTCGATAAACCTATTTTTTGCGCCAGTTTTCCTGGAATACTAATACTCGTAGCACCAGTATCTAAAATAAAGGTTGCCGGGTAGTTATTAATTTCGCCACCAACAATGTAGTGCCCTTGTCTATTTTGTAGCAAAGTAACCTTTGCTTCATTACCTGTTAACCCACCAAAATCTAAATTCTGATTTGGGTTCGTCTGCCTTTCCAAATAACGATTGAATCCTAAGCTCAACATGGCCAAAAATGACAACCACGCCAATACAACCATTGTCTTTTTCATCTCTGTATCAACTCCTTTACAGCCAATAGTTTTTATAACTCTAGCAGCCGAAAATTTTAATTAAATCGATTTCATTGATTAACAACTTTTCCAAAATATCTATCTATACTTAAATTGAATTAGAAATGACTTTTAAAGATTAATTATAGTTCTTAATCATTATTAAAAAACCTATCTTGGCTCAAGAGTAACCACTTTAAATAAATATTAAAATGAAACTAACCATTAAAAACAAACTAAAAATCAGCTATTCCTTGATTCTGCTTATTGTATTAGTAACGTCTGCTAATAGTTTTTATCAAGTGACTGAGCTTAACGATATCCAACACCGAGTTAACACACTGCGAATGCCTACTGTTTTAGCTGGAACAGAGCTTACAGATGGCCTTCATTTATCCTTAGCCGGACTACGTGGCTATATGATTTTAGGCTCTAACCCATCTGCGGCTGAAAAGTTTAGGGCCGAACGACAAAGTGGCTGGAAGATCATTGATAGCTCTATTTCAAAACTAGATGCCTTCTCTACAAATTGGACGGATCCAGAAAATATCAATAAATTAAAGCACGTCAAAACACTGACAGAACAATTCAGACTCGCCCAACAACAAATTGAAGATATTTCTCACACGCCAGAAAACACCCCTGCTTTAAATGTTTTACTTGTTGAAGCCGCTCCAAGAGCCGCAAAAATCATTACGGCAATTTCCACTTTGATTGATGAAGAATCTAAATTACCGGCTACAGATGAACGTAAAAAACTTTTAAAATTACTTGCCGATAGTCGTGGCTCTTTCGCTTTAGGCTTAGCTAACATTCGTGCTTATTTACTTTCTGGCGATAATCTTTTTGCTGAAAAATTCCATGCACAATGGGCTGTTAATCAGGCGCGCTTCATAGAAATTTCGAATACATCACACCTATTCAATGAAAAACAAACTACTGACTGGCAAACTTATCAATCACTTCGCCAACAATTCTCACCTTTACCTTCAAAAATGTTCAACCTTCGTAAAGCCAAGAATTGGAATCTAGCCAATTACTGGCTAGGAACCAAAGCCGCACCTAAAGCTGTCGCCATTAAAAATACCTTACTTGAAATGCAGCACTCACAGGATGCTTTATCCGTTCAGGATATGGCGCTTTTAGACAGTAAAACAGTGTCTTTGGAAATAATAATGGCTGCCACCGCAGTCATTATTCTAGTTTTAGGGATCAGTATCACTTTATACATGACTCATATCATCACCAAGCCTCTTAACGCTGTGGTCGCTCGCGCTAAAGAAATTGCTAATGGAAATTTGACAGGTTACAAATTAATCCTAAAAGGTGACGATGAGTTAACCGAGTTGAACGATTCAGTAAACCATATGCAAGATAGTTTGCATCTTATTATTCAACAAGTTTCAGATTCTGCAGACGGGATCGGTTCATCCTCTGAACAACTAAATATTGTGACAGATGAATCACACCATCATTTAAATAAACAGCAGTCTCAAACAAAAAACCTCACTCAATCAATGGATGAAATGACAACATCCGTCCAAGAGGTTGGCAAAAAAATCAACGATGCTGCAGTTGCCGCTAAAAGTGCAAATCAAGAAACTGAAGCAGGGCATAAAATGGTCGATAGCACCATTGATGCCATACAGCTATTAGCTACGAGTATTTCTGGTGCGGCAGAGGCTGTTAACCAACTTGAAAAAGATAGTAGTGAAATAAGCAGTGTATTAGATGTTATTAAAAGTGTTGCTGATCAAACAAATCTACTTGCATTAAATGCGGCTATTGAAGCGGCTCGTGCAGGAGAGCATGGTCGTGGCTTTGCCGTGGTAGCTGATGAGGTTCGTACACTAGCTGGGCGAACTCAAAAATCCACTGAAGAGATTGTACAAATTATAGACAAACTGCAAACTAGCACGCAACACGCCAAAAAAATCATGACCCAAAGCTCAGAAGAGGCTGACTTAGTAGTAGAAAAGGCCGAACAAGCAGGTACTTCTTTAACCTCCGTTTCTCAAGCTGTAAACCTTATTTCCGATATGAGTTCCCAAATAGCCATTTCATCTAATCAGCAAAGTCTAATGGCCGAAGGTATACATGAAGGCGTTATTAATATCTCTGATATTAGCAATGAAACCATCAGCGCTTCTGATAGAACCACGCTGTCGTCCAATGACCTATTAAAATTAGCCTCAGAATTGAGGTCTCTCGTAGATAAATTCAACTTATGAAATTTAACGTAAAAACAACTTGGAAAAAGCTGGTAGCAAATACACAGAGGAACCTGCTTTAAATTTTGATATGCATCATATTTATCAAGCACATAAGCCATCTCTACCAACAAATTTCAGACAAGCAACTATACTTAATCTGAAAAATGGTAACTAAATAAAAAATGAAACCTTCAATAACACCAACAAATATCGAACACAAAATGGCTGGCGAGGACTTTATCGTTAGCAAAACAGACCTTAAAGGTCGTATCACCTATGCCAACCGTATTTTTATGCAGATCGCACAATACCCTGAAAGAGATCTCCTAAATATCCAGCATAATATTATTCGTCACCCAGATATGCCGCGTGGGGTATTTAAGTTCCTATGGGATACCTTACAACAGGATCTTGAGTTCTTTGGTTTTGTGAAAAACCTCTGTGCTAATGGAGACTATTATTGGGTTTTTGCCAATATCACCCCCGACTTTGACTCTAATGGAATAAAACGTGGCTATTACTCAGTTCGTCGTAAACCTTCTGAAAATGCAATTAAGGCAGTCATACCTTTATATAAAGAAATGCTCGCAATTGAAAAGAAGCATGGCCCTAAAGAAGGACCAAATAAATCTCTCGCCTATCTAACGAAGTTCTTAGCTGACAATAACACCACTTATCAGAACCTAGTGCTTAGTTTATATAATAGCTAAATATAATTTCTTACAAGATTTATAAAATCCCTATCACTTAATAGCGATAGGGATTTTTTGATTTCTAAAAAAAGAAGTTTAGATTACTGTCTGGCACGACAGTATGATTAAACAACATATGTCTTTTTGCCAATTTAACCTCGCTCCCTTCAACACGCCAAACATCATCACGTGATACCACTAAGCGTTTTTCTACGCCATCTAGGCGGCTTCTATGTACAGTAACAGTTGAAAGTACTTGCCATTCACCCTCAACATCCGTTGGAAAAACCTCAACATTGGTCACCGCATGGTTAATTTCATTTTGAGGGTCTTCACACCATACAAGGTTTGTTCTAATACGTGCGATGCGTAGCTCTATTTGCTTTTTATAATCATTAAAAATATTAGCCTCTAACGGCTTGATCCCCTTTTTCTTTTCGGCACGTAAGTAACGACCTGGCATCGGCATATAATAATGAATATCATCAGCAACCATTGCTATCCATTCCTCATAATTTTCTGCATCAAGTAAGCGAGCTTCTTTAAATAACAGTGCTTGAAAAGCCAAGTAGGTTTCTGTATCGACAGGTGCTTTAATTGGTAGTGAACTACTCATTGTTAGCCTCCTCTAATGCCTTTATTTCAGCAAGGTTATTGTAATTCGGCACCGTACTCCAACTGTCAGCCATCATCATTTCCTGCCAACGTCGGTAGAAATAGCGTTGGTTTTGCTCACCCACCAGTCCATCACTTACCACCCCTGGCATATCTGGATGTGTATATTCTTTACCGAGTGCCATATTGGTGTACACATCTTTACGGCGTGTTTGGAGCCCCCTATTTTGCGAGGTACAAGCGGCGAAGTTTTCACCATCATCATTATCAAA
>Ga0209081_1001192_pt1 | contig 15617 bp, 12 predicted proteins | sample GOMGulsemesocosm_4_FD_184636 | JGI IMG/M metagenome (GOLD analysis project Ga0209081, IMG submission 184636) | Methane-oxidizing microbial communities from mesocosms in the Gulf of Mexico - GOM15B Gulf of Mexico (SPAdes) (version 2) | ecosystem: Environmental > Aquatic > Marine > Cold seeps... | reverse complement strand
CCTCAGGCAATTCCTGAACCAGAACCGCATGGGCCTTGGCCGAGTAATAGTAATTTTCCATCTCTACGCCAATGCGGGCCTTGTCCAACCCGCGCGCGCGCATATGACCGGCAAGATCCTGCATTGGGTGGTGTTCAGAGGATTGCACATAATGATCTGCATAGCCGTGGATCGAGTCGTCCTGCATCCAGCAGGTGCGCTGTGCCCCGATACTGTCCATCTGGCGTCCCCACCAGATCGGGTCTCCGTCCATCGGCAGCAGAACCCCCTGATGCACGTAAAATGACCACCCATCATATCCCGTCAACCAGGCCTGGTTCGAGGGGTCGGTCACAAACAACAGTTCGATGCCGGCATCTTGCATGGCGACGCGGGTCTTGCGGATACGGTTGTCATATTCCGCCTGGCGGAACGGGAGGTTTTTGTGCTGCAACTTCACAATCCTTTTCACACGAGAAACCGCCGTGTTGTGTACAACATGGAATGGCACGGGGCATTTTTATGCTATATCTGGCCATGAATATGGTTAGAATCAGACATCACATCTAGTGTTGTGCACAAATCACGCAAACATGACTAGCAACAAGCGGACAAAACATGCTGAAAAACGACAGACTCGACCAATGGGACCGCGAGAATTTCTTTCATCCTTCGACCCATCTGGCGCAGCACGCGCGAGGAGAAAGCCCCAGCCGGGTCATAAAAACGGCTTCCGGCGTCTACATCGAAGATAGGGACGGCAATAAATTCCTGGACGCCTTTGCGGGGCTTTACTGCGTCAATGTCGGCTATGGCCGCCCTGAAATCGCCGAGGCTATCGCCGCGCAAGCCAAGGAGCTGGCCTATTACCATTCCTACGTTGGGCATGGCACCGAGGCCTCTATCACCCTGGCCAAAATGATTCTGGATCGCGCCCCCAAGAATATGTCCAAGGTCTATTTCGGCCTTGGTGGTTCGGATGCCAATGAGACCAATGTCAAACTTATCTGGTACATGAACAACATTCTGGGGCGTCCACATAAAAAGAAAATCATCTCGCGCTGGCGTGGCTACCACGGGTCTGGACTTGTCACTGGCTCGCTGACGGGGTTGGAGCTGTTCCACAATAAGTTCGACTTGCCGATTGATCAGGTCATTCACACGGATGCGCCGTATTACTATCGCCGCGAGGATCTGGATCAGACCGAAGAGCAGTTTGTGGCGCAATGCGTCGCCAGTCTTGAGGCGCTGATTGATCGCGAGGGCGCGGACAATATTGCGGCCTTTATCGGTGAACCGGTGCTTGGCACGGGGGGCATCGTTCCGCCGCCCGCAGGCTATTGGCAAGCCATTCAGGCCGTGCTGAAAAAGCATGACATCCTGCTTGTCGCTGACGAAGTTGTCACCGGTTTTGGCCGTCTGGGCACCATGTTTGGCTCGGATCATTACGGCATCGAGCCGGACATCATTACAATCGCCAAGGGACTGACCTCGGCCTATGCGCCACTGTCGGGCTCGATTATCAGCGACAAAATGTGGAAGGTTCTGGAACAGGGCACCGATGAAAACGGCCCGATTGGTCACGGATGGACCTATTCTGCCCACCCGATTGGAGCCGCCGCAGGCGTGGCCAATCTCAAGCTGATTGATGATCTGGATCTGGTGCGCAATGCGGGCGAAGTCGGAGCCTATTTCAACAAATCCATGGGCGAAGCCTTGGCTGGTCACGCCCATGTGGGCGAGGTGCGCGGCGAAGGCATGCTCTGCGCGGTCGAGTTTGTGAAGGACAGGGACAGCCGTAAGTTCTTTGACCCGGCCGAAAAAATCGGGCCGCAAATCTCAGCCACGCTGCTGGAGCAGAGCAAAGTGATCGCGCGCGCCATGCCGCAGGGCGACATTCTGGGCTTTGCACCGCCATTTTGCCTGTCGCGGGCAGAAACGGATCAGGTGGTCGCAGCAACCCTGCGCGCCGTTCAAACCGTTCTGTGTCAATGAACGTTCAAAAGTGACCTCGCCAACATGAGGCAAAACCAGCCGACGATCTGCCCCAAATAGCGAGATCGTCGGCTGGCTTTGCTTGTGATGCGGCTTATTGATTTCGGGCCTTTTGCTATCACAGGACGCTGGGAGTGATCGCTGAAAGTTGGTGATGGCCCTGATGGGCGGCAAATACTCTCCACCAATCCGTGGGGCACTACCACTGACAGGCAGTGCATGGTCGAAACTGTCTCCAAATCTCTGAAATTCGAACTGATCTGGCGTCAGAAATGGGAAACCCGCAGGCAAGCGGAAGGAGTAATATTCCAATACATCAATGGTTATATAATCCTGGCAGGCGGCACTCATCCCTTGGCATCGAACGATGGGCCGCCTAATATGAGCTGAGAGATCGGAACTTTTGCGCAGCAATGCCACGAATTCCTGACGCTGGGATTTGCCGGGGTCTAGTCGACCTTCCTATTGCCGGTAAAACGCGCTTCGGTGCGGTTTGGGGTGCCTTCGCGTGACATTCTGATCAAGCTGAGCAAACAAAAGATGATCGGCGGCCTGGAAAACATGATTCAGGATACCGCTGGAGATGGACAGTTCAGTCAGCCCCACCCACGGAGCGCAGGAAGGCACCGCTTGGAACGGTCATTTTGGCTGCCTATTCTAACATCACATTTGTCTGGGCGAGTGACAATCAGCCCGAAAATCGCGAAAACCCTGCCACGAGACCAAAAACCGCGTTGTGTTCAGGCGACGGGCACCAAAACGACGCACAACAACCACAGATGGCTTGATCTGAGAAAAAACAGCCACAAGGTGCAGGAGGTGGCATCTTACTTGGAGAATGTCGGATCAAACAGCCTGCAAACACTTCGCCCACTCATATTCGAAACGCGTCGTTTGGGAGGCGTGGCCTGGTTGTTTTTTGTTCCCAGCGACTTGGTCCAAGTCTTGGGCCGCGTGATTTATGGCCTGGGTCCATGCAGAAATACTATGGTCACATACGTCGATTGCGCCTGACTTGATGTGGTCTTTCAGGCCGTCGATTGTCGCAACAATTACCTTCCGACCGGCAGCCTTGGCTTCTCGCGCGACCAGCCCATAGGCCTCCCAACGTGACGGCATCAGCAAAACATCTATCGACCGCATGGGTTCCAGTGGATCATCGCAATGTCCGTGGAAGGTGATCCTGGGATCACAAAACGCCAGCGAAACAAGTTTCGACCGCATCGGGCCGTCACCATATACCTTCAATCTAAGATCCGTGCCACTGCAGTCACGAAACGCCCGGATTGCAATATCAAATCCCTTTTGTTCATGGAGCCGACCAACCAAACCAAAGACCCTTGGGCGGTCGGTCGGTCTTGGCAGAGCTTCAAAGCCTTTCAGCTCGACTGAGGATTTAATGACCAATAGCCGGTCAGCGTCGATCAGATCGCGACGAATGAGCCATTCCTTTTGAGCATTGCTAACCGCAATAACGCGGTCAAACAGGCTGAATGCACTGCGCAACATGGCAAAAAACCGGGTCTTGTTTAGTACCTTTTGCGCTACAAAACCTTGGGTGTAGCTGTGTTCAACGTGGATCATCGGAATATTGGGGTGCATGGCACGCAATCGTGCGCGGGCAGCGAAATTCCGCCAGTTCAAGGCCAGATGTGAAACGATGATGTCGACTCCACCCTTGGGCAGTTTCAGATTACTATTTTCAACCACGGCCATGCGGTGCTTGCCGGTTTTGGCCAGATGTTCTGACGTTAGAATATTGTCGATAACCCGCATGACGCCCCCTGGCGTTGTGTCGTCGGTCAGGTGCAGGACGGAAGCATAGCTCATGTCGATCTCCTAAGTCTGTTTCGGTTGGTGCAGGGTCACGCGTCAGTGCCGCAGTGCTGCTGCAAAGCGCACTGGGTTAAATCCGGTGCGGGCCAGAAATTCGGCTGCAGCGAGGGTGGTCAGAGTTTTCAACGGCTCCTCGTACAGCGGCCTCAGAGAGGCCTTGAGGAATTCATCAGCATATTTGCGGGCCTTGAACCCATCCCCTGCGCTGACCGCACGGCGGGCGAGATAGCGCAGTTGATAGGCGCGGGCAGCGGGTTCATGGGTGTCAAAGAAGGCAGGGTTCAACGGGCGCAGCTTGTCGACCATGCGATTCCACGATGCCAACTGTTTGTTGGTGTTGGCAGACAGCCCTTTGAGGGCAATTCGGTATTTGGTCAGGTGGCCAAAAATACCTTCGATTTCCCAATCCGTGGTCAGCGCCAGCCGTAGCCAGCACTCGATATCTTCGGATTGGCGAAATGTTTCATCAAAGAACCACTGCCGAAGGTGACTTTTTTGAGGCCTATAGGCGATGTCCATCAGGGCCGCTCTGCGAAAGACAGCCACCGAGCCGTTGCCCACCGGGTTTCTTTTAAAAACCTCAGCCGCTGTGATCGCGTGCAGTCGGGGGGATTGTTTCAGGTCCAGTGGCTGGCTTTCATCATCAATCAGTATCGAGCCTGCATAGCTTAGCCCCACGTCCGGCGACAGATCGAGATGCATGACATGCCGGGCCAGTTTGTCCGGCACCCAAAGATCATCCGAGTCACAAAAGCCAATATAATAGCCTGAAGCATTGGCAATTCCGGTATTCCGTGCGCCGGCCAAGCCCCGGTTGGGCTGGTTGACGATATGAAACCGGCTGTCATTCAAGAACGGTTTGACGATGTCGTCGGTGAGATCGGTGGATCCATCATTCACCACGATCACTTCAAAATCCTGGAAACTCTGATCTTTCAACGAATTTAGCGTCTCAGCGATGGTTGCAGAGGCATTAAAGGCAGGGACTATGATACTTGCTCTGGGCATCAGATACTCCTTTGGGTTTCAGCGAGAGAACAGCGAACGGCGCAGCGACTTGGGCAGCAGCGGTGCGCAGAGGGAACAGATCGCGGTCAGTAACCCCCGACGCAGCGGGAATAAAAACGCGCGTGGGCTTTGCCTCAGGCCGGAAAAAGTCAGGTACATGGCCGAAGATCCGTAGTGGCCCAGCCGTAGGGCGCGGCGCGCCAGATAGCGCATATAGATGGCTTCGGCCCGCCTGTCTGGCAGGAAGCCAAAGCTGCGCGCGGTTGCCAAAACCCGTTGCCGTGACCGGGACATTTCAACCAGATCAGACGACAACCCCTGCGGGTTTGTCCGGTACCAGACATGCAGCTGGTTAAGTCCCTTGATGGTTGCTCCGCTGCCGACAAGCCGGATCAGCCATTCAAGATCTTCGTTGTGGACCATGGTGATGTCGAACCCACCGCTTTGCAGAAATGTCTTGCGGCGTATTGAAATATTCGAGGTGGTGCAGACCGGGTTTTCCCCCATCAGCAAAGGCACAGAAAGGTGGGCCTTGGGGACCGTTGAATGGGCGTCTGCCTTACCGCGTTTGCGAAAAAAGGCCACTCGGCCGAATATCCCGTCTAGCCGTTCGGCCTTGAATTCTCGGTGAAGGGTTTCAAGTTTCGTTGGCACCCAGAGATCATCCGCATCACAAAAGCAAAGGATCTTCCCTGTGGCGTGATGGGCGCCGAAATTGCGGGCTGCGCTGGGGCCTTTGTCCTGATTGCGCAGCATCTTGATACGTGGGTCCGCAGCTTCCCAGCCCTCTAGCAGTGTCGGAGTTTCATCCGTTGATCCATCATCAATACAGATCAGTTCCCAGTCTCTAATCGTCTGAGATAACAGCGACCCGATGGATTCATTCAGGGTTTTTGTGGCGTTGAAACACGGCATGATAATTGTAAATTCTGGCATGGGTCAGACCTTTCTCAGTTCCTGGGGGGAGGGTTTCAGCAAATGCGGCAGGGCCGCTGCAAGTAGTATGGTTGTGGTGGTGATCACATAGGCGGTTGCCATGGTGCCCAGCCCGTAGGGGGCGGCGATGATGGCAGAGATGACCAGGGCGATTGTCAGGATCAGCGTCACGATGAACTCGACCTTGGGACGCCCACTGACACGCAGGCTGGCGGCGACGGCGGTCCATATGGTCAGGGGCAGGGCGGCAAGACACAGCACCGAAACGGTGGGGGCGATATGAGCCCACTTGGCGCCCAACAACATCGGAACATAGATTGGTGCAAACAGGCACTGCAGCAGCACAAAGGGTAGGATACAGGCCAGCGACAGTTTCACCGTGCGGCGCAGGGCTGCGTGTTGATCCGCCTCTTGGCAAAGATGCGGAAAGAGGACGATGCTAAGCGCGGCGCAAAAGGATGTGGCCAAGCTTAGCCCTGCATTGAAGGCCAGGAAATATATCCCCAGAGCCTTGGGGCCAAGCAGCGCACCAACCACGATCTTGTCCGCATGTAGCCGCAGCGCTTTGACCAGTTCGATGCCAGTCACCGGCAATCCGTAGGTCAGAAACGGGGGCAGCGGAGCCAAGGGTGCTTTGCTGTTACGCTGCCATGGACGCAGGTGACGCACAGCCACCAGCCAGATCGGCGCGGTCAGCACACGTGGCAAGATCAACACCAAGGGTGACGCCCAGGTGAACGCCAGTGCGACGGCAATCAGATTTGCCCCGGAAACCTGCGCGGCGGAAATTATCGCAACCCGTTTCAGGCGATCTTCACGCATCGCAAGGGCAACCTGCACCAGTCCTGCTGGCATAAACAGATACTCGATGGCCATCAGGCCAACCAGGGCCCCAACCGTGGTCTGGCCCGCGAAATGTAAACCCAAGCCCAGGGCCATCTGGATCAGCGTCAGCCCGACACAGTATCCCCAGAACAGGCGGTGGGCCGAATGGCATATGGCCTCAAGATTATCTTTGTGAGCGGCGATGATGCGCTGGCCAATGCCGTTTTCGGTCAGTGATTTAAGCACTTCCCCCACCGCCAGTGCAGCGGCGGCATAGCCGACATTTTCGGCGCTTAATGTGCGTGAAATGGCCACGACAACCAAAAGGCGGGTCGCCTTGCCCGAGACCTCGGACGCGCCAAAAGCCATCAGGTTGGTCAAAAGGGAAGATGTGCCAGAAAAGGTGCGAGACATATGAAACTCATGTTTTGTTTCATTCAGCCTAGCGCCGTTGCGTTTCAGCGATGGTTCGCAAACGGAGATGTCTGGTCAATTCTGTAGCGGAATTAACCCATTGGGATAGGAAAACGATCCACCTGCATAAGGCGAGCTAGACTTTGCATCGGTCTGTGGTTTGACTAAGCAAAAAATAATGAGGTAGGGCACGTTTTGGTAGACCAGTGGATGAGACGTCTCAGCACGCTTTCTGTTGTGCTGCTCGCCAGCTGTGCTGCGACTGGCCATCCCGATAATATCGAGACCAAATCAGGCGATTATGGCTATCAGGCGCAATATCGTGATATCGAAGTCAGCCGTGCTGAAGCTGGCTTTTTAAAATCGGCCAGGCTTAACGCGGAAATCTGTTTGCCCTATCGTGGCGGCGCCTATGGCACCAAGGTTAGTGGGGTTGCCAATACTCTGCTGGGCGAAAGGCTTTCACGCAATGATCTGGTCGAGGTCAGAATTGGCAATGACGAGGATCTCGGTGGGAAATATGTGGTCTCTCGTGATGGTACGCTGAAAATACCCTACCTGCCGCCCATTCGCGCGCAGGGTCGCAGTACCGCCGATGTTGAGAGGGACCTCAACGCTATTCTTGTTGAAAAACAGTTGTACGATACCGCCCCCTTGGTTTCGGTACGGATCATGGACGTTGCCTCGGCTCTGGTCGGGGTGTCGGGCGCTGTGTTTGAACCTCATCAAGTCGAGCTGGGCGGCGTGGCGGGTGACCAACGTGACACCGGCCGTCAAGAAGCACTGGGCGCATCGACCGAGGCCCGCAACCTGTCAGCAGCCCTGCGCGCAACCGGCGGAGTCCGCCCGGATGCCGATCTATCGGCAGTGGAACTGCGCCGCAACGGCAGGCTGTACCAGCTGGATCTGCGCGGTGTTTTTCAGGGCCACAACATGGTGGATGTCATGTTGCTGACCGGTGATCAGGTCTTTGTCCCCTCGCGGCAGTGTTTTCAGGACGATCTGATGCGCCCTAGCCCGATCAGCCCGCCGGGTGTCAGCGTCTTTATGTCGAACTTGACCCAACCAGCCAGCGGCAACGCAATTTCGGCCATTGGCCGGAGCGTGCGTGAAATGCCTTATGGAACCCGGTACTTGCAGGCCATTGTGGATCTGAACTGTGTTGGTGGCTCGCGCGCGACCAGCGCCCATCGTTCAGGGTTATTGCTGTCACGCAATCCCGTCACAGAAGTCTCAATTGCCATAGAACGCGATATCGAGGACATGGTGCGTCGTGCTGACCGGGATGATTATGACCCCTATATTTTGCCCGGCGATTCGGTTGCCTGTTATGACAGCACACTGACCAATGTCGCCGAAGTTGCCCGCATAATGGGGCTGATCGGGGTGGGCCTATTACTGAACGAGTAAGCGTTACTCGGCGATAGGTAACGAGGCCCGGTTTGGCTCCAGTGTTGCACGGGTTGTTGCCCATACACCAGGCAGTTTGGCGATTTCGACCAGACTGACCACCCTGTCTGAGTGTTTGGCAGCGACCTCAAGATTGCCAAGACGGCCTGCAAACTCAGCGGCACCAAACAGGCTGGCGGTGCTTCGTATCTGGTGGCATTTCGATGCGATGGTTTCAAAGCCCAATGTCACCAGCGGATCGATTGCCAAGTCCTTCAATAGCTCATCACCCTCGGCAAGAAAGCGGTTCAGAAAAGTATCATATTCGGTCTGGTCCAACAGCTCCTTTGCTGTTGACGCGTTTTCATTTACCGGTTTCTTTGCCGTAGTTGATTTTATTGGCAAGGATTGATCAAGCACCGCCTGTAAGGCCTGACGTAGTTCCGGCAGTTGCAGCGGCTTACCAATAAACCCATCCATGCCGCTAGCGCGGAAATGGTCGGTTTGTTCAGGCAGCACATTTGCAGAAAAGGCCAGGATTGGGACATGACAGAAGGGCGGCGGAGCTTGGCGAATTTCTTGGGTCGCCTGAAGACCATCCATTCCGGGCATGCTGATGTCCATCAAAATGACGTCAAATACCTCAACCGTGGCGCTTGCGACGGCGGAAAATCCGTTTTCGACGATGGTAATTTTGTGGCCATCCCGCTCTAGCAATCTGCGCGCAACAAAAGCGTTGGTCTCGATGTCCTCTGCCACAAGAATTGAAAGCGGCTGGTCCGCCGCCTTGGGTCTTTCTTTTTTGCGATAGTCAAGTGGTTCAGTGACCGGAAGAAACGGCAAGCGCAGCCAAAAGACACTGCCTTCGCCCGGGGTGCTTTCTACACCGATCGTGCCGCCAAGAAGCTGCACCAAGCGTTTGGCAATCCCCAGTCCCAGCCCGGTTCCGCCACTGTTGCGCGTAAATGTCGAATCACAGGTCTCGAAGTCTTCAAAAATCCTGACCTGATCCGCTTCGGAAATGCCGATGCCGCTGTCGATGATCCGCATCTCGATATTGCAGGCCCCATCTTGCGGAGTGATCCGCTCGACCTCGATACTGACCTGGCCGGAATGGGTGAACTTGATGGCATTGCCCACAAGGTTAAGCAGGATCTGTTCAAGAATGGTCTGGTCTGACTTGACCCAGGCCAAACCCGGCCCCAGCCACCCCCATTGGATGGTGGTGTGATTGCGCCCCGCATGGCCGCTTTGACTGTCGACAATTTCCTGCAAGAATTGACCAAGGTGAAAGATCGAGTGTGTCAGCACCGTTTTGCCGGATTCAAATTTGGCAATATCCAGGATCGAGTTGACATGGTGCATCAACTGCCGCCCCGATATTTCCATATTCTGAACAAAGGTTGTCTGATCCGCATCCAGCTGGGTTTTGCTGACCAAAGTCAGGTTACCCAGCAAACCATTCAGCGGCGTGCGGATTTCATGGCTCATTACGGCAAGGAAATTGGCCTTGGCTTTTTCTCCGGCCAGCGCCTGATCACGGGCCCCGCGCAGTTGGGTTTCGGCGTCCAGCTGATGTGAAATATCGCGTGCGAAGACAATGATAAGATCGCCGTCCTCACCCTTGGCTGGCTGCAATGCCAGTTCTATTGGTATGCGTTCTCCGTCGGCACGGATTGCTTCGCGCCGTACACGTTCAGTCCCGGCCAGACGGTTTTTACCCGGCCGCATCAACCGCGCCAGGCCTTGCCGATGGGCGCCCAGATGTTCAGGTGGCACTATCAGATCGCCAATGCTCTGGCCTTTTACCGTATCCAGAGTGTAACCAAATGTGGTTTCGGCTGCGGTGTTCAAATCCACCACATCCCCGGCAGCATCCGCAACGATGATCGCTTCTCGCGTTGTGGACAGGATGGTTTGCATATGGGCGTTGGTCCGTGCCAGCGCACGCCCACGCTCTTGTGTTTGGGCATTGGCGTACATAGAGTAGAGCGACAAAGCCCCCAGGGCGATCAGCACCGTAACCGAGACAATCGCCAAATCGGTCAATGTTGCAAAAACCCGTGATCGTTGCCCATCAGACTGGCGGGTGAAATGCTCCAGCCCCTGAATAAACAGGCTGCGTATCTGAGATCGCAACGCCTTTGCCTGGGTCAGCAATTCGGGAATTGCGGCCTGCAATGCGTCATCCGGGCCATCAATGACAGCGATGGACTGATCCAGAAAAGCCTTCACATCTGTAACTACATTTCGGAAGCCTTCGATCTCACGCGTGGGGGCAAACAGTTTACCGTTGCGCAGAATTCCGACGCGGCTGTACAGGATGTCAAAATCTTTTCGAACTTCCGAAAGGGCGGGATTGTCTGACGAGCGCGCCCGTTCGAGGGTTAGTAAAAAGTCGAGATACTCGATCTCGACCTGGGACAATGTCCATTGAACTGTGTCGGTATCAGCAGAGCGAAGCAATTTCAGATCCCGGTAAACCTCTTGTCCCAACAAAACCAACAGGGGCAGGCACAGAACAACCAGAGGCAGGAAAACCCAATTCTTGAGAAAAAGAAATAAACTGGGGAAACGGGGCAATGCGCGAAACTTTCTAAGCGATCTGGTGATGCTACCATAACATCATTCAATAATGTTTAATCGATTGAGCTGCCAAATGCTGCGTGAATAGATGGTTTCGGTTCGGAACTCAGGTGACTGATCAAAAGGGTAGATGATCCACAATGGACCTTTTTCGCGTCTGGGGATGGGTTGGCCGTCGATGGCAAAGGCCACAATCGGCCCACCGATCTGCGCGTCGCTGAGCGGAATGGAGACCGCATAGTCGTTCAAGGCAACCGCCTGAATGGTGCTGCCTGTTACGTCCAGATGCTGTAGCAGGGCGTGAAGCGGCACACCGGAGAATTCATGCACGCCTTCGGTCCAGATGGTTGATGTGACGATATCCTGGACCGCAATGTCGCGAAGATCCTGAAGGCTTAGCGAGATTGTCTGATCCGCAACTTGCCCGCCTGTGACTTCGAGCACCGGGGGGGCGGTGGCATCCGTTGTCGCCGCAAATGCCGGTGTTGCAACAATGGCGGCAAGAAACATTGCCCGGGCGAAGGAAAAAAGACTGTTGGTTGTCATGGTGCACCTTTATGTTTTCATCTGTAGTTTCAAACATTGCCCCCCGCTCATTCTACCTCCCAGATGTACTAGGGGCTATCCGAACGGATAGGGACCTTTCATCGTTGATTGGAAAAGGGTTGGCCGCAGGATTGAAACCCGCGACCAGGGAGGGTTCAGTAGGCTCCGCGGCCTTTGAATACGGCTTGAAACGTCATTGCGATCAGGAATAGATCCAACAGGATCGAGCGGGAGCGAGCATAGGCGATGTCCATATCCACCATGCGGTTAAAGTCGATGTCAGCGCGGCCAGAGACCTGCCAGATACCGGTCAGTCCCGGTTTGACGCTTAGCCGACGATGCGCCCGCTGAGAGTAGGCCGCGACTTCTTCGGGCAGCGCCGGGCGGGGGCCGACGATCGACATCTTACCAGACAGAATGTTCACCAGTTGCGGCAATTCATCCAGCGAGAACCGGCGCAGGATGCGGCCAACCCTTGTCACGCGGGGGTCGCGGCGTACCTTAAAGCAGATACCGTCTCGGTCAGAGGCCGCCAACAGATTCTGCCGTTGTTCCCCGGCATCCATTTGCATAGAGCGGAACTTGTACAGGGTGAACAGTTTGCCATTTCGACCTACGCGTTTCTGGCTGAAAATTGCAGCACCCGAACTGTCCAGCCGAATAGCGGCACAGATCAGCAGCAGCAGCGGCGAAAGCACCAGCAGCGCCCCAAGGCTGAGCACAACATCCAACAACCGCTTGTGAATGGCATATTGGGAGCTGTTGTGAACGGCATGCCGTGTTGCGCGCCACATAAAGGCGAAATTCCCCAAAATATAGCGCTGCGCCATCCGACGTGGCTCCATCGCCAAACGCCAGACCCATTCGCTTTTGAGCTGCCGTAGCCACAGTGGCGCACGTTTTACATTCCCCGCCCAGAAATCAAACAGCCCGCCAACCCCCATCATGAGATCCGCGTCCAGCCTGTGCCCATGACGATCCAGCCACAGTTCTTGCATCGGCACCCCCATGGCGACCAGCAAGATGTCAGCCTTCGATGCATTGATGGCAGAGATCGCAGCTTCGGTATCCCTGGCCTCGCCATACCCATCCCGGGTTCCGGCGATCTGCAGCCCGGGAATGATCGACGTAAGGTGACGCGCTGCATTTTGCGCTGTGTTGGGCCGCCCGCCAAACAGGAATACACTTTTGCCCTGTTTCGCAGCGGCCAACAAAAGCGAAGGCAGGAGATCAGTCCCGTTGAGGTTAGACGTCAGGTCTTCTCCGCGCATCCGGGCCGCCAGTTCAATGCCGATGCCGTCGGGCAGTACCAGGTCAGCACGCTCCAATGCCTGAGCATAGCTCAGATCTTTGGCGCGGATATTGGCGCAATGTGCATTGTAGAAAAAGACCCTGTGCCGGCCCGGCTGCAATAGGGTCTTGATCACCACGTCAGGGGCCGCATCGACCAGATCAACATTCATGACAGAGCATTGATCCAGTTTTGGAAATACCGGGCTGGCCCCCTGTGCAAAAAAATTACTAAAGCTGCTGGATCGATGTTTCATAACGGGTTCCTCGTGACTTGCTTCACGAATAACTCTGCACGATCAACGCGGTGGGCAGTTCAGGACATCAGGATCAAAGCCGAAACGAAAGTGTCCAAATGGCACAATCGGCGGTCAAATCATCCACCGGAAGGGGTGGATTATCCATTTGGATAGAAATCTGGTCTAAATTGATACCCGCTCCCTACCATTTGCTCTTAGAGTGAAAGATGTAGTGCCTATTAGGTGAGGTTTATACGTTGCGAATTTTGATTGCAGATGACCATGATCTCCTGCGGGATGCACTTGGTGCCTTTATGCAGCGGGAAGAAGGTATCGAGATGCATCCAGCGGCGGATTTTGCCGAGGCTTGCGTTTTGTTAAAAGGGGAATGGACCTATGATCTGGTTCTCCTGGACTACAATATGCCAGGTATGAATGGATTGGATGGTATTTCCATAGCCAATGCAATCGATGGCGTTCATCGTGTGGCGTTAATGTCAGGCGAAGCTAGTCGCGAGATTGCCGAGCAGGCGCTTGAGATGGGGGCAATTGGTTTTATTCCTAAAACCCTGTCCGCAAAATCACTGGTGAATGCGATAAAATTTATGGCGATGGGCGAAAAATACGCACCGCTTGATTTCATGACCGCAGAAGAAGATGAAGTCAGCCATCCCATCTTGGATAAACTGACCAACCGTGAACGCCAGGTTCTGCATGGATTGACCGAAGGGAAATCCAATAAGGAAATCGCACGCGATCTGGAGCTATCAGAGCCGACGATCAAACTTCACATCAAAACGCTCTATCGTAAGCTGGAAGTTTCAAACCGGACACAGGCGGCGCTGGTTGCACGGGATGCCGGTCTATTCTGATCTGTAGCTATCCCTTCGGGTAGGGATACATCCACCTACGGCGTTGGTAATGCCGATGTGGCCGATGATCTTCATTCGGCACCCTATATCATCCATCTGAAAGAGTATTCAGAGAGATGAGATAATGATGTTCCCGGCTGCATTCAGAAAAAAACCAAAAGAACTCGACGCGACCAAGACGTCACTCGAACGTGGTAATGCGGCAAACAACGGCTACCCAAACGCCCAATTCCTACCGCGCAAGCCGCGAAATTTCTTTTGGCGCTGCAGCAGGTACGTGACGGTTTTCCTCATTTGGTGTGTTGGCATCTGGATGCCGATTTTCACCTACCTGACGACAACGCCGCCGAAATACACCTCTCATATGGCGCTAATTTTGCCGGGGTCAGGCGCCTCGGCATCGGTCAACTTGGAAAGCATCGGCCAGGCTTCCTCCTATGCATCTTCTGCCTTTGCCTCTGACTCGGTCAGCCCAACCCAAACATATAAACGGCTGATTACTGCAAACAGGATCCTGCTGGCAGCGGCACGCGAACTGGACCTGCCTGTGACCGATTTGCCGTTGCCCTCAATTGAGTTGGTGGACCAAACCGGGTTGATCCGGGTGCAAATGACAGCTCATAGCGCTACAGACGCGCAATTGCGGGCCAAAGCCATACTGGAAGCCTTTCAAAGCGAATTGACCTTACTGAGAAATGACGAGCTTAGCATGAGAGAGCAAAGCGCTGTTTCAGCCATCGAGGAATACAGAACATCCGTGGCCGCAACCCGTGCTGACATCGACAGGTTGCAGCAGGAGACCGGTTTTTTGTCTAAGGAGCAGTTTTCAGCCCAGGTACGTGACAACGATGCCCTACGTGTTCTGACCGAAAACGCACAGGCCCGACTGATTGAAAAGGCAGCCTATGTTAAAGCGCTGGAGACGACACTGGGTCTGCCAGCAAAAACTGCCGCGAAAATTTTGAACCTCTATTCCGACAGCGGCTATCTCGTGTTCTCTAATGATTCATCGGATAAGGCAGCGCTGCTTGCCGAAATGCGGTCGCAGTACGGCAGACAACACCCGCGCGTCATCGAAGCACTTGCCCAGTACACTCTTGCTCAGGACGCTCTTGTATCAATTGCAGTCATGCGGACCGGGCTCAGCACATCTGAAATCGTAACCCTGGAGATGTCACAAAAGGGCGACCGTACAGATCTGCTCGCAGATCTGGTGCGCAATGAGGCTGCGCGGCAAGGGGCCAGCGCCGAGTATGAAACCCTGCACAAACGATGCTTGGAAGAACGCCGGAAACTGGAGGATATCGCACCAATGGCCGCCCAGCTCGAAGATCTGCAGCGCGACTTTCGTGTCTCCGAAGCGGTTTTTACTTCGGCCATTGCCCGTGGTCAGTCCTCCAAGGTTGATGTTTATGCATCTTACCCTCTTGTTCAGGTGCTCGAGGGTCCCTCGCTGCCGCTCAAACCGTCTTCTCCCAGACGCCTGATCACTATTGCTGCTGGCGTAGCTGCAACGCTCTGCGTCATCATTTCGCTCATTCTGGGCTGGGCACGATTTGGAATGATCAACTGGCTGATCGCCCGCCGCGAAGAGCGCCGGGTATGAGCGATATCATTCCCCAAAATCCGGCCGAAAAGATCGTCTACAAAGCACTGGTCTGGACCTGGCCCTTTTACGCCGTCGGCGCGCTGTATATCGTCG
>Ga0209081_1001191_pt1 | contig 15624 bp, 15 predicted proteins | sample GOMGulsemesocosm_4_FD_184636 | JGI IMG/M metagenome (GOLD analysis project Ga0209081, IMG submission 184636) | Methane-oxidizing microbial communities from mesocosms in the Gulf of Mexico - GOM15B Gulf of Mexico (SPAdes) (version 2) | ecosystem: Environmental > Aquatic > Marine > Cold seeps... | reverse complement strand
TACAATTCCGACGTAAGCAGTTCATTAATATCGGGTAGGGTTTTATCCTGTCCGCGATAAGGTTTGTAAAATTCAACAAATTCCATGAATGCTTGCTCTAAATCATCTAAAATTTCTTCTTCATTTTCGCGATCTTCTGCATCAATATCGGGGGAATCTAAATATTCTTTTTGTAAGGCGATTTCACTATTTAAAGATAAGATCGCATAAATCACGGCATTACTTGATAACGGTTCTGACATTTTCATTCTCCTACTCACTGATGTTACGCAGTTAAAATTTCTGCTTTATGACATGATAAATCGGTCGGGGCAGTTTCCTCATTATTTCGATGGAAACGTGGCTTTAGCCACGCACGAAGCTAAAGCATCGATTCCAAATACGATTGCGCAACATTCCCTACTCATAAAAAAAGCCGAGTTAAACTTAATCTAACTCGGCTTATAGCTTTAATACATTAATTTTTAATCACGTAATAAGTCATTTAAGCTTGTTTTGCTACGTGTTCTTTCGTCAACATGTTTGATGATAACCGCACAGTATAAGCTGTGGCTACCGTCTTTTGATGGTAAGTTACCTGATACAACCACTGATCCTGCTGGAACGCGACCGTAAGTGACTTCACCTGTCATACGGTTGAAGATTTTTGTGCTTTGGCCAATGTAAACGCCCATAGAAATCACAGACCCTTCTTCAACTACAACGCCTTCTACGATTTCAGAACGTGCGCCGATAAAACAGTTATCTTCAATAATAGTTGGGCCCGCTTGTAAAGGCTCTAATACACCACCAATACCCACACCACCTGATAAATGTACGTTTTTACCAATTTGCGCACAAGAACCAACCGTTACCCATGTATCTACCATTGTTCCTTCACCCACATACGCACCAATATTTACGTAAGAAGGCATTAAGATTGCGCCAGGCGCAACATATGATCCATGACGAGCAACCGCATTAGGTACAACACGTACACCCGCTTCTGCGAAATCTTCTGGTGTGTAAGATGCAAATTTAGTTTCTACTTTATCGTAGTAACGTGAAGCACCGCCATCCATTACACGGTTTTCATTAATTCTAAACGACAATAAAACCGCTTTCTTTAACCACTGGTTAACAACCCATTCGCCACTTGCTTTATCAGCAACACGCGCTTTTCCAGAATCTAATAAGTTAATAGATTCTTTTACCGCGTTACGCACTTCATCAGATACGGTTGCAGGTGAAATATCAGCACGATTTTCAAAGGCTTCATTAATGATTTTTTCTAATTCGTTCATTTTTTTCTCTATATTAATGTAAATTGTTAATAAAATTTTTGATGCGTTGTGCTGCTTCTACACATTCTTCAGTGGTTGCCACTAACGCCATGCGCACATGATTTTTTCCTGGATTCACGCCATCCACTTCACGCGATAAATAGCTGCCTGGCAAAACCGTTACGTTTTCTTGTGCAAATAACTGTTGTGCAAATTCGGTTTCATCGATGCTTGTTTTTAGCCACAGATAAAAACTCGCTTCGGGTTGTTTTACATCGCAAACCTCAGCCAAGATTTCTGTCACCGCGGCAAATTTCTCACGATAAAAGTCACGATTTTCACGTACATGTTTTTCATCCTGCCAGCCAGCAATACTGGCATATTGCGTAGGCACTGGCATAGCGCAACCATGATACGTTCTGTATTGGAAAAATTTTGCAATTATTTCTGCATCGCCTGCGACAAAACCTGAGCGTAAACCTGGCGCATTGGAGCGTTTAGAAAGACTATGAAATACAACGCAATTTTTAAAATCATTATGTCCCATTGCCTCAGCAGATTGTAACAAGCCTTGTGGTGGATTCATTTCATCAGCGTAAATTTCGCTATAACATTCATCCGAGGCAATAATAAAATCATATTTCATTGCTAGATGAATCAACTTTTCATGCGTTGCTTGGCTCATCACCGCGCCAGTGGGGTTGCCCGGTGAACAAATATAAAGCAACTGACATTGCTGCCAAGTTTTTTCCGAAACACTGTCAAAATCAGGAAGGTAAGCATTATCTTCTAGCGTATTGAGATAATACGGCTGTGCACCAGCCAAAAATGCCGCCCCTTCATAAATTTGATAAAAAGGATTCGGCATCAAAACTAAAGCATCTGATTTGCTGTCATCAATAACACATTGAGCGAAAGCAAATAAGGCTTCTCGTGTCCCGTTCACCGGTAAAACTTGCGTTTCCGCATTCGTTTTCGCATTAAAACGTTGTGCTATCCATGCACTAATTGCTATACGCAACTCAGGAATCCCTTTCGTTGTAGGGTAGTTACCTAAGGCCTTAATATTTTGTAACACGCCTTGCTGAATGACTTCAGGTGTTGCATGTTTAGGCTCACCTATAGACAATGCGATATGTTTTTTATCGCTAGGTGGCGTAATCCCCGCTTTTAATTGTGCTAATTTTTCAAAGGGATAGGGATGTAATTTTCGTATATTTGCATTCATATGCGCATTTTATCATACCAAAGGTCTTATACTACTATGCAGTGCCACTTTTTAAAAAAGTACTTTAGCCGCAGTAAAACCCGCTAAAATACCCCTTTAAAAATTTACCTTACTGAGCACCATGTTAACTCGATTATTACTCATCTCTTTTTTGATCAACCTTTTTACTTTTTCTTCTGTTTTTGCTCATGCGGGTGTTGATCATGGTGATAATTGCCAAATTAACTTGAGTGGCTTTGAGCTAAGCTTAGGTGGATTTCAATCTGAAGATAAAATCGGCGGAGGCAAACATTATTGCCATATCTTTCCCGCTGTTGGTAATGTAATTTTTACTTTTGATGACGTTGCTAAAAATTACTTACAAAACAAAAAATTAAACTTAAAATTCTCAGCCGTGGATTCGTATTGGGATGTACTATTTGATTATGATAATGCCTTTAGCAACACCTTAGCAGAACAACAAAATAGCTTAAGCATTCGTCATATTTTTCCTAAAGCGGGGTTATACGCCTTAGATATTAGCTTACCTTCGACTGAGCTAGAACCCAGCATTAACAATCAGCACCGCTTATTATTTTTGGTAGGCTACCCTATTATCAAATTATTGATTTTTACTGCCTTAGGCTTTTTACTAATGCTTATATTTATTCTCTTAAACCAAGCAAGAGAAAACAAAAAACAGCGATAACAACGCGCTATTATTTTAGCGTTTTAAATGGTAATAGTAGGCTTTTAAAAAAGCCGACTTGTTCGGCCTCTCTATACTGATCTAGCCCGATAGGAAACTGCTCTTGCGATTGCTTTGGGTTAGCAGTATAGCTATTGAACAAACGATCCCAAATAGAAACAGAAAAACCGTAATTGCTATCCCGCTCTTCAAGAAGACAAGAATGATGTATGCGATGCATGTCGGGCGTAACAATAAGCCATCTTAAAATTTTGTCTAATTTTAAAGGTAACTTAATATTACTGTGATTAAAGGTCGCAGAACCGTTTAAAAGAATCTCAAAAACAATCACCGCAAGTGGGTTAGCCCCGAGCGCATACACACAAGCCACTTTAACCAGTAAAGAAAACATAATTTCCAAAGGATGAAAGCGCACCGCCGTACTGGCATCAAAATCTAAATCGGTATGATGTACTTGATGTAAGCGCCAAAGCCATTTCCAGCGATGTGCTATACGATGTTGAAAGTAAATAACCACATCCAATACCAATAGAGTCATTAATATTGCTAGCCATTGCGGCAAAACAACAAGATTTAATAGTCCCCATTGGTTATTCATGGCATCAATCGCAGAAAGATAAGCAATGCCACCAACTGTAAAGCGAATAATCGCCATATTAAGTAATGCTAAACCCAGATTAACCGGCCAGCGTTGCTTGCGAGTTAAGCGTAAGCTACGCCTAGGTGAGAAATATTCCCAGCTCACCATTAATAAAAAAATACCGAGGGAGATACTTATTCTTAATATGGCTTCCATCAACCCACCTCATTCAATGCTTAATGCTCATCTATTACTGTCTGATAGTGACTACGTGCTTTTTCAACACTTGCTGAAAAAGCGTAATTCTGTGCTTTAGCTAAATACTGAGTTTTGGCTGACTTTAATTCCGCGTCATGCTCAATCCAATAATCCAGTTTTGTATGCAAATCTTGCAAATTACCCGCTTTAAATAAGAAGTCATCATTTAACGCAAACTGCGCCGAGGCACTTTGCTTTGAATCACTAATTAATGCAGGTAATCCACAGCCGATTGCTTCTAACACAGCCATGCCTTCGAGCTCTATATCTGAAGCATGTACAAATAAATCCGCCGTATTGAACAACTCAATTAACTTTTCTTGTGTAACATATTCAAAAATAGCCGGATTAGCTAGAGTCTCCCCTAAAGCTATTAATTCATCCTTTAGAGCGCCCTCTCCAGTAACAAACAGTTGAATGTTTTTTTGAAATTTAGATTGCTTAATCGCTTCCATCACTAAAGCGTGACGCTTCTCTTTAGCTAATCGCCCAACCATTAAGATAACAAATTTATCTTTTAATCTCGGGTCACGATCATAATCTTGCACTTTAAATTGCTCAGGCAACCCGTTAGAAACAATTTCTATCGGAGTTTGTAATTCAAAATTTTGCAGCTTTTCCTTACCAAACGCACTCGGCGATAAAATTAAATCGGCTTTACTATAAAAAGTGCGAATAAAAAATCGATATAAAAAAGCATTCAGCCAGTCAAAATCAAGTCCAATATTCCACATAAGATTTTCTGGCTGCACATGAAAACCAAAGACCACCGGTTTATTCAGTTCCCGAGAAATTTTCAAAGCTTGGTAGCCTAAAAAGAAAGGAAATTGTATATGTACAACATCGGCTTTCTGTATAACTTCACGTAGAACTTTTTTATCTGGCTTAGCAAATAAAAAATCCATTTCTTGCATTTGTTTTTTAGCAAAGGGAAGATAAAAAGCGGGAAAAACCACTTTATTTTTAGCCTCCTTACCTGTACTGACAACCGTTAAATCATCTGTTTTTGATAGGTACTCAATAAAGCGTTTAGTTGTTACTACGCCGCCTGATTTTTCGCTATCTACATTATCTGCAACAAATACAATTTTCAATTTATTAAACGTCTCTTGATAAGGATACAATCTATGGTTTAGATTATAAGGTAATTCGGGAGATTAAGAAATTTCTATCACGCTTAGCTAATGCTAGCCAAAGCTTCATACGCTTTCTTTTGCTCTTTCATCTTCATGATAAACGCAGGATGTTTAGGGTCGATTTTAATGGCAATCGCTTTATTTAAAAAAGGACGCGCTTCATCCGCTTTTCCTTGCTCAATCAAAAACTCAGCATAATAATAATTTGCATCAACCCCTTGTGGATTAACTTTTAATGCTTGCAATAAATATTCTTCAGCTTTAGCGTTATTACCAAATGCAATAGGCCACGCGGGTACTTTATAATATAAAACACCCAAAGTAACCAAAGCAGAGCCTTCACTTGCAGCTGGGTTGATACCCACTGCTTTCTGCAATAATTTTTTAGCTTGCTTAACTAAACCTAAAGAAGAGTAATTAGCCGCATCTTCAGCAAGTGTCAATAAAATAGCTGACTTCAAAATAAGTGGTTCAGCATACCCTGGAAATTCAACAACCACGCTAGTCACATCATCCACTAATTGTAAAAAAATATTTTTACGTTCAGTCTGCGCTTCTTTTTCATCGACATTCATCCAGGTAGATTCAATTTCCGATACGCGCGCTTGCATCACCTCAGCAAAACTAAGCTGAGAAAAAAGTAGCAAAAAAACAACAAATATTAATTTTTTCATGCTTAAATTATATCCATCTAAACAAATAACTCAAGGAAAGCATCTTTAATCCCCTAAAAATTAACTCGATTTAAACACATAACTACATGATAATAAAAAATTAAATACATTTAACCACTAAAAAACTAATGTTAATTTTTGTGATATCATCGCAATTTTTCAAGCATGTTGTATAATTACAACTAATTTAAATAAAAGCCATTAAATCGCTCTTAATAGAAAACGCTTATGTCGCATCAAAAATCACACCAGGCTCTTTGGCAGTTACTAACCAAAAATGGTCGCCAAATTTGGGCCTATAAACCGGATTCAAGCCCTATTGAAGAGCACCTAAATAATGCGCATAATTTCTCGGAACAAGAGCTTGCTTCTTTCGCAAAAGACTTTTTATTCGATCGCGAAAAAAATCCCTCAGCAAGTGACGCAATTTTTAGAGCACAAATGCAGGCTAATAACCCGCGCCTTGAAGCACAACAAAAACCCAGCTCAAAAAATCCTGAAGAGCAAAAGCTAATTGATAGCATCATTAATGGCATAGAGTATTTTTCTCAACTACAAAGCGACGAAGGCCACTGGGCAGGTGATTATGGCGGCCCTTTATTCTTATTACCTGGTTTATTAATTGCTTCTTATCTATCTGATACACCCTTCCCAAAACCACACCAAACAATGATGCAGGTATACCTCTTTAACCACCAGCATACGGATGGCGGTTGGGGTATGCATATTGAAGGTGAACCCACCATGTTCGGTACGGTTATGCAGTATGTTTCATTGCGTATTTTGGGCGTTGATAAAGAGGATGCAAGATTAAGTAAAGCGCGCACATGGATTAAAGAAAACGGTGGTGCAACAGGCATTCCGTCGTGGGGGAAATTTTATTTATCGTTATTAAACCTATACGATTGGGATGGCTTTAATAGCTTATTGCCTGAAATGTGGTTATTGCCGACGTGGCTACCTTTTCACCCTTCTCGCTACTGGTGTCATAGCCGCATGGTTTACCTGCCTATGGCGTACTGCTATGCAGAGCGTATTCAAGCCCCTGAAAATGAATTAATCCTCGCTTTACGTGAAGAAATTTATTGTGAAGATTTTGCAAGCATCAACTGGAAAAAGCAAAGAAACACGGTTTGTGAAAAAGATATTTATACCGTGCAATCGCCTATTTTAAAGTGGACGAATCTTATTAATAATGGCTATGAAAAAATCAAGCCTCAATGGCTCAGAAAAAAAACTACCGCTTACCTATTAAGCTATATTAATGCGGAAGATGCACAAACAGAATATCTCGATATTGGCCCTGTTAGTAAAGCAATTAATTCGGTTTGCATTTGGCACGCTTATGGTAAAAAATCTGAGCAATTTAAAAAGCATGTAACTCGCTGGTATGATTATTTATGGGTTGCTGAAGATGGCATGAAGATGAGTGGTTATAACGGTTCCCAACTTTGGGATACCGCATTTACCATGCGCGCCATGCTAGAAAGTGACTTAGGTTTACTGTTCCCCAAAACGCTAGAAAAAGGCGAGCAGTTTATTGATAATATGCAAATTCAGGCTGAACACGAAACCCACCTCGAATTTTTTCGCCACCCCATGATAGGTAGCTGGCCCTTTTCGACTGCCGAGCAAGGTTGGCCTGTGGCTGATTGCACCTCTGAAGGACTCAGTGCCACTTTAGCACTACAAAAAACCGGAATTTTCAAACAAAACATCAATGATGAGCGCCTTAAACAAGCCGTTGATATTATATTATCCTATCAAAATAAAGATGGTGGCTGGCCCACCTATGAATTACAGCGCGCGCCTAAATGGCTAGAAAAGCTTAACCCTTCGGAAATTTTTGCCGATATTATGGCTGATTATTCTTGGACTGAGTGCAGTGCCGCATGCAGTATTGCCTTATTAGATTTTCAAGAACGTTTTCCGGATTATAAAAAAGCTGAAATCAAGCAAGCCTTATCATCAGGGCTGAATTATATTATTAAAAAACAAAAGCAAGATGGCTCTTGGTATGGCGGCTGGGCTGTCTGCTTCACCTATGCAACTTGGTTTTCTATAGAAGCACTGATGCAAGGACAGGCTTATATTGATAGCAATGAGCATAAGCAATGCATACAAAAAGCGAGCGATTTTTTACTTAATAAACAGATGGCTGATGGTGGCTGGGGAGAAACCTACGAGTCCTGTGCTAAAATGACCTATACACAAGCAGAATCCTCCCAAGTAGTGAATACCGCATGGGCCATTCTTGGCTTACAAGCGGCTCACTCAGATAACAAACAAGCAATTCAACAAGGCGTTAACTTGTTACTCAATCGCCAACTGGATAATGGTGACTGGGCACAAGAAAATATCTCTGGTGTTTTTAACTATAACTGCATGATTACTTATAGCTCTTACCGGAATATCTTTCCTATTTGGGCTTTAAACCGTTTTTATAAAAACTCTATCACTTCTGAAAAATAGCTTTACCAATTGATGACACTTATATGGATAAAATAGATAACTCCACACAACAAGAATCATTCGATATTTGTATCGTTGGCGCAGGTATGGCAGGAGCCACCATCGCATCTTACCTAGCACCTAAAGGTATAAAAGTCGCTCTATTTGATCGTGATTTTTCTGAAAAAGAACGTATTGTGGGTGAATTATTACAACCTGGAGCGGTTGAAACATTAAAAAAAATGGATCTAGAGCACCTGCTTGAAGGATTCGACTCACAGCCTGTTTATGGTTACGCCCTTTTTCAAAATGATAAAAAATTCACCATTGCTTACAACAAAAGTAGTGATACGCAATATCATGGCACAGGCTTACATAATGGACGATTTTTACAAACCATTAGAAATAATGCGTTAGAAAGCGACAATGTCACACAATTTAATGGCACGGTTACTGATTTAATTGAAGATGAAAACCAAGTCATTACAGGCATTCAATACCGTGAAAAACAGACACGTAAAATAAAAAGTGTCTCAGCAAAATTAACCATTATGAGTGATGGTTTTTTCTCTAGTTTTCGTAAAGATTTAAGCAATAATGTTAAGCAAGTTACTTCATTTTTTATCGGCCTCGTTTTAAAAGACTGCCTATTGCCTTACCCTAACCATGGTCACGTCTTTTTATCAGCGCCCACACCCTTTATTTGCTATCCGATATCGAGCACAGAAACACGCTTATTAATTGACTTTCCTGGCACTAAAGCACCTAAACGCGATGAAATAAAAGACTACATTACCACTAAAATACTCCCCTTTATTCCTGATGAGTTTTTAGACTCTGTTATTTCATCAGTAGAAACCAGTGATTTCAAAGTCATGCCTAATCACTTTATGCCGGCAAAACCGATATTAAAAAAAGGCGCGGTATTGTTAGGTGATGCTTTAAATATGCGTCACCCTATTACCGGCGGTGGATTGACTGCTGTATTTAGTGACGTGTACCTACTAAGCTCTCACTTACTCTCGATGCCAAGTTTTGACGACCCTGATTTGTTGCATAAAAAAATAGCACTGTATTATCAAGATCGTTTTCATGCAAATACCAATGTCAACATCATGGCAAACTCCCTTTACGGTGTTATGTCGAATGATAATTTAAAAGTTGCCGTCTTCGACTATTTAGCAAAAGGCGGGGATAGCTCTAATGGTCCTATTTCGCTATTATCTGGCCTCAACCGAAACCCAGCTATTTTAATGAAGCATTTTATTTATGTTGCCCTACTCTGTATTGGCAACCTATTTAAAGGCGAAGGAAGAAGTGTTAGAAAAGCATTCCGCGTTGTAAAAGATACCTTTTGCATTATTTGGCCACTTGCAGTGAGTGAGTTACGCTTTAGTTCATTTTGCAAGAAAAACAGAGAGCATTAAAATGCAACGAATTAGTAAGCATATTAGAGACATACCAGACTTCCCGAAGCCTGGCATTATGTTTAAAGATATCACCCCGCTACTTAAAGATCCTGCTGCATTACAGTTTGCTGTTAAACAATTAGCATTACCGTTTTTAGACAGTAATATTACCGCCATTGCGGGCATGGAAGCACGCGGTTTTATTTTTGGCTCACTCGTTGCCAACGAAATGCAACTACCTTTTATTCCTTTAAGAAAACCAGGAAAACTCCCTTACGACAAAAAAAGCGTCTCTTATGATTTAGAATATGGCTCTGCAAGCCTAGAAATTCATAATGATGCTCTAAATAAAAATGATCGTGTGTTATTAGTTGATGATTTACTAGCGACAGGCGGAACTGCACAAGCTAGCTGCCAATTAATTGAACAGCTCGGTGCAACCGTTGCGGCTTTAGCCTTTGTTATCGAACTCGACTTTTTACAAGGAAATAATCAACTTAAGGGGTATGAAGTCCACTCCTTATTACATTATTAAACCCACCCAATTCTCCAACGACTAACGATAGCCGATAACAATGCCTGAGTTACCAGAAGTTGAAACTACACTGCGTGGTATCACTCCGCATATAAAAAACCAAACCGTTAGTCAGGTAATTATTCGCCACCCTACTCTACGCTGGCCCATACCCACAGATCTTCCTCAGCTAATTGAACAACAAACACTGAATCAATTAAGCCGTAGAGCAAAATACTTATTATTACACTTCGATACGGGTACCTTACTTATCCATTTAGGCATGTCTGGAAGCTTACGCATTATTGAAGGTGACAGCCCCGTACAAAAACATGATCACTTTGAAATTCGTTTTAATAATAACAAAGGGGTTCGCTTAACAGACCCACGCCGTTTTGGTGCGGTTTTATGGCTAGGCTCCTCACCTGAGAATCACTCTTTACTTTCTAAACTCGGTCCTGAGCCTTTAAGTGATACATTAACTGGGGATTACCTATATCAAAAATCTCGCGATAAAAAAGTTAATATCAAACAGTTTTTAATGAATCAACAAATTGTGACCGGTGTAGGAAATATATACTGCACAGAAGTTTTATTTGATTCGGGTATTAACCCACAGCGAGCTGCAGGCAACATATCCTTAGTTCGCTACCAAAAACTGGCTGATAACATAAAAACAACACTTACCAACGCTATTGATAAAGGGGGAACCAGCTTACGTGATTTCGTGGGTAGTGATGGTAAACCCGGCTATTTCAAACAAGAACTCAATGCCTATGGTCGCTCTGGATTAGCTTGTATCCATTGCGGAGAAATTTTAATTGATATCAAACAAGCACAACGCACAACTGTTTATTGCAAGCACTGCCAAACTTAATATTTTTAACTTCCCCGATAAAATAATGACTCAAGAAGACCTTAGCCCAGAAAAAGTAAATCAAGAAACCTCTAAAATCGAGTGGTCAGCATTACAGCGATTTTTTGCCAGTGGTGCAGCGGTTTATATTTCACCTCAATTAGATTTAGTGCTCGCTGCTGAAGCATTCGCCAAAGATAATAAAGCACAAGTATCTGAGTGGATGCAGAATAATCAAGTACATCTTGTGTCAGATCAACAAGCAAGCGAGTGGATAAAAAACGATCATATTATGTGGTCTGTTGTCATTAAACCTTGGGTATTAGTCCAGCCGACTTAATAGCCTTTCATTTTCTTGCAAATTTGCTGCGCTTATTGCACACTGAGCTTTAATAACCCTACTTACTCACATTCCGGAATTCCACGATGGAAAAAAAAGAAGCGATGACCTTTATCCTTAAATTATTAAGGCTAATGCTCGAAAAAGATGGCTCTGATTTATTTATTACCGCAGCTTTCCCGCCGGCGATTAAAGTAAAGGGCATCATGTCACCTGTCTCTAAGCAAAATTTATCTGCCAATGATGCAAAAGCACTCACTCAGTGCATTATGAATGATAAGCAGCTCAAAGAATTTGAAGAAACCAAAGAATGTAACTTTGCTATTGCTCCCGCTGGCCTGTGCCGCTTTCGTGTTAATGCTTTCGTACAACAAGGTATGCAAGGATTAGTGCTGCGTACCATTGCCGCCACAATCCCCACATTAGACTCGCTTGATCTACCTCCCGTATTAAAAGAAATTATCAGCGCTAAAAATGGCTTAATTATTATGGTAGGGGCAACAGGCTCCGGTAAATCAACCACCATGGCAGCCATGATTGACCATCGTAATGAAACCAGCCATGGCCATATCATTACTATTGAAGACCCTATCGAATATGTACACCCACATAAAAACTGCGTCATTATGCAGCGTGAAGTCGGTGTTGATACCGATGACTGGGAAATAGCCCTACATAACACCTTGCGTCAAGCACCTGATGTTATTGTTTTAGGTGAGATTCGTGACAAAGCGATTATGAACTTTGGTTTAGAGTTTGCACAAACCGGTCATTTAGCGATGGCAACCTTACATGCTAATAACGCCAACCAAGCCATTGATCGTGTACTTGGATTTTTTCCTGTAGAAACACAGAAAAAACTGAAACAAGATATCTCCTTAAACCTAAAAGCGATTATTTCTCAACGCCTCATCAAAACTGTCGATGGCGGACGCTGTGCGGCAATAGAAATATTAATCAATACACCGCTTATTGCTGATTTAATCGCCAAAGGGGATGTTTCTGGTATAAAACCGATCATGGCTAAATCACGTGAACTCGGTATGCAGACCTTCGATCAATCACTTTTTGTTTTATTCCAAGAAGGCAAAATCAGCTATGAAGAAGCCCTTAAAAATGCTGACTCTGCTAATGAATTACGTTTAGAAATCAAATTAGCGGGTGGCGCTGGCGATGAAGATAGCGGTCTTTCTTTAGAGGCCACTGATGACCATGAATATTAAGTCAGCTAACAATAACCTCCCTATCATTTCAATTAATTAAGTTAACGGTACACTTATGGATATTAACCCTTACATCAAATTAATGATCGAAAAGAATGCCGATTGCTTGTACCTCGGCCCACATTCGGCACCTCGTTTGCGTTTAAACAAACAAGTAAAGGCCGTCGGTAATGCCTTATTAACTGAAGATGACCTACAGATTATATTCAGGTCATTAACAACAGATAACCAGCGCCTTAAGTTTTCTACACAAAAAAAACTCACTTTTTCTACAACCTTAGCAAATAACGTTGAATGCACGGTTGAAGTAAATGAACAATCAGGTGGATTTTCTCTTTTAATCAGCCCTAAAGCAGCTCCCAAACCCACTGCTGAAAAAAAACCAGCAAGCATTGATGACACTCAAGTACTCGGACTAGAGCCCACCGTTGCTTTAGACATTTTCCCTTATTTAAGTAAGTTAGTTGAAATTGAGGCCTCTGACCTTTTTATTACCGCAGGCTCGCCTGTAAAAGCAAAAGTAAATGGTGAAGCCATAGAATTAGATAGCTTTTTACTCACGCCACAGCTCACCAAATCAGCGGCCTACGGCATTATGAATGATGAGCAAATTGCTGAATTTGAAGCGAATAAAGATTTAGATTTTGCCATCAGCCTACATGATAACAGTGCGCGTTTTCGTGTTAACGTATTTTATCAACGCCGTACAATTGGTATGGTTTTACGCCTAATTCCATCAGTAATTCCTACCACTAAAGATTTAGATCTTCCCGAAGTGCTATCTGAATTGATTATGGAAAAACGTGGATTATTATTAATGGTAGGCGGAACAGGCTCAGGAAAATCAACGTCTTTAGCTGCAATGATTAACCATCGTAATATGAATGCCGCAGGACATATTTTAACCATTGAAGACCCTGTTGAGTTTTCTCACCCAAACTTAAAATCTATCGTTAACCAACGTGAAGTGGGTGTAGATACTAGCTCTTATGCGCGTGCTTTAAAAGCAAGCTTACGTGAAGCGCCCGATGTTATTTTAGTCGGTGAAATTCGTGATAGAGAAACCATGGAAGCTGCTTTAGAATTAGCAAATACCGGCCACTTATGTATCTCTACCTTACATGCAAACAATGCTAACCAAGCGATGGAACGTATCATTAATATGTTTCCTAATGTACAGCACAAACAGCTATTCATGGACTTATCCATCAACCTTAATGCAGTGATCTCACAACGTTTGATTCCTGATTCTAGAGGTAAACGCTGTGCCGCTATCGAAGTAATGATTAACACACCGCATATCTCTAATTTAATTCTCAAAGGCGACTTAAATGAAATTAAGGAAGCCATGAAAACTAGTGGAAGCAAAGGTATGCGTGCTTTTGATGATGCTTTATTAGAGCTTTATAAAGCGAAAAGAATCACCTTAGAAGAAGCACTCAGAAATGCGGATTCAAGTAATGACTTAGAAGCTAAGATAAATTTTGGCTAAATCTTATAGCTAGCTCCTTTACTAGAGACTCAGTGTTACTATCACTGAGTCTCTAGCTCACTGCAATGACTTACTAGCAATTGCAGACATCCGTTACATCCCCCCTATTCAAGTCTCATGCAAAAAAAATTATCACTTACTAATAAAATACTCATTGCTATGATTTTAGGCTTGACGCTAGGTAGCTTAATTAATAGCTTCGCAGCAGAACAAGCGTTTATCCAAGACTACCTCGTACATGGCCTATTCCATGTCATTGGCTCAGCTTTCATCAATGCACTAAAAATGCTTGTCGTGCCCTTAGTCACTTTTTCACTTATTTGTGGTGTTTGCGGTATTGGTGACATCAATGCCTTAGGCCGTATCGGTTTAAAATCTTTTTTACTGTATTTAAGCACTACAGGCTTAGCAATCACTTTAGCGTTAGTAGTAGCCATTGCTATCGCCCCGGGAAAAGACTTTCAATCCCCTAACCTAAGCACAGAATTTGTTGCCAAACAAAGCCCAGCAATCAGCGATGTTTTTATTAACCTCATACCTAGCAACCCTATTAATGCCTTTGCCGAAGGCAATATGTTGCAAATTATCTTTTTTGTGATTTTATTTGCGATTGCCATGCTCATGAGTGGTGAAATCGGCAAACAGCTCGCGGAAACAGCCGAAAAACTCAATGAAGTGATGATGAATGTCGTCACGCTAGTCATGGACTTCGCCCCGATAGGTGTGTTCTTTTTAATGGCAAAGACTTTTTCTGAACAGGGCTTTAGTTTGATATTGCCCATGCTCGGCTACTTCTCTGTCGTTGTACTCTGCTTATTACTACACGCACTAGGGACATTTTCAGTTTTACTCATCTTTTTAGCGAAGCTGAACCCACTTATTTTTCTTAAAAAAATGCGTTCAGCGCATATTTTTGCCTTTAGTACCGCTAGCTCCAATGCAACCATACCTATTACCTTGCAGGCAGTAGAAAAACGCATTGGTGTTAACAATACTACCGCCGCTTTCACTGTTCCTTTGGGCGCTACCATTAATATGGATGGCACCGCAATTATGCAAGGCGTTGCCACTGTGTTTATCGCCAATGTGTATCAAATAGACTTAAGTATAGTGCAATATATAACCATTATCGGCATGTCTATCCTTGCTTCAATTGGTACAGCCGGAGTTCCTGGCGTTGGCCTCATTATGCTCGCGATGGTCTTTAATCAAGTTGGCTTACCCGTCGAAGGTATTGGTTTAATTATTGGTGTTGACCGCCTATTAGATATGATGCGTACTGTAGTGAATATTACCGGCGATGCAACCGTAACCTGTATCGTTGCACGTAGTGAAAATACCATTGACGATAAGCTATTTAATGATCCTGACGCTGGGATTATCAGTGATGTGCATTTACCGCATAAGCCATGATAAAAATACAGCAACTTGCCGTTTTAAATGATAACTATATTTACCTGATTCATGACACTGAATCGGGTGATACTGCCGTCGTCGATCCGGCACTTGCAGA
>Ga0209081_1001188_pt1 | contig 15635 bp, 13 predicted proteins | sample GOMGulsemesocosm_4_FD_184636 | JGI IMG/M metagenome (GOLD analysis project Ga0209081, IMG submission 184636) | Methane-oxidizing microbial communities from mesocosms in the Gulf of Mexico - GOM15B Gulf of Mexico (SPAdes) (version 2) | ecosystem: Environmental > Aquatic > Marine > Cold seeps... | reverse complement strand
GATGCCCACGGGGGAGTGATAAGTTACAAGGATAATGAGGGTGGGGGGAGCTGTTTCTCGGTATGCCTACCGGATTAGCTTAGGGTTGCAACTTTAGTTGCCAGATCAGTGAGGCTTAGCTTGAGCAGAGTGATGGGCTGGCTCCTACCTTCCTTGGTAGAAATAAAATTCCTTTCCTTAAGTACCTTTAGTCAGCTTTTCTATATTTCTTGAGTTGCTCAAGCAAGGGGGCCATTTCCGGCTTGTTCAGGGAGATCTCTTCCTGGCTTAGTCCATTTAGCTCGTGTGGAAATACTAACCACTTGTCCGTGGAACAGTTGTAGTAATCAGGTTCTATTTCTGTTTTATTATTGGCCGGCTTAAAGTAGGGCGTAGCCACCCTTACTTCTGGCATATTCTTTTTACAGGCCCGCTTTAGGTCTACGATGGTTTGGTTGACACTTAAGCCCGTGTCAAAAACATCGTCAACAATAAGCAGGGCGTCTTCAGAGTGCACTCGCTTAATAAGGTAATTAAGGCCGTGTACAGTAACCTTTCTTCCGCGCTGACCTATGCCTTCGTACGAAGAGGTGCGAATGGCTATGTGGTCGGATTCAACACCTAGCAAGCTCATGAGCTCTTGTACGGCAATACCAATAGGAGCGCCGCCACGCCATACGCCTACTATGTAATCTGGACGATAACCGCTTTCATAGACGGCCATAGCCAATTTAAAGGATTCACTCAGTAGTTCTTGAGCGTTAATGTAGGTTTTTTCCATGGTGTTCCTGCAAAATTTCTAAGGTGAATATACAATCAAGTATTGTAGCGATGATCGGAGGTTCTTGCTAGCGCCTCCGAATGCTTATCACTGAGCGGGCTCAAGATTGCGGCGCTCCTTGCGCTATCCATCGAGCCACTGTCGCACGCTCCTCTTCCGTCATGCCGGTTTTGTTGAGAAAGGGCATATCGGTGCTGTCAATGGCTCGAGCTTGAATTCTGGGGGCCCACTGCTTCATTTGTTGAAGCGTATCCAGCTCAACACCCCCTGGGGCAATGGTAAAAACTTCATCGCTTGCGTTAGCAGAGTGGCAAGTGCTACAGCGTTCGACAATAATTGCTTTCGTTTCAGCAGTAACGTTGACCCTTTGGTGGGTCTCGCCTTGTAGGCTTACAGTAGGCTTGTTCGGCGCGAGTACATAGGCGAGAGCAAAAGTAGCCAGCGCCGATATGATCAGTATGCTAGGTTTGTGAATTTTTTTGTGCTCGAGCACAAAATATTGACGAGCAAGAGCCGTGATTGCAACGATGACGAGAAGTACTATCCAGTTGAATTCGTGAGCGTAGGTCATTGGATAATGACTACTGATCATTATGAATATCAGTGGCAAGGTAAGATAGGTGTTATGGGTGGAGTGCAACTTGGCCTTTGCCCCCCATTTAGGATCTGGCGATTCACCTTTTTCAATGGCTGCTAATAGGGCGCGCTGTGATGGCATGATGACCCGAAACACATTGCCCGCCATGAGCGTGCCAATGATAGCGCCAAAGTGTATGTAGGCACCTCGGCCGCTGTAGATGTGTGCTAAAGCGTAGGAAATAGCTACGGCCGCCAAAGTCAGTATGGCGGCGATTACGTAGCTATTTTTCCCCAATGGACTAGAGCAAAGTAGTTCATACAGAACCCAACTGCCAAAAATAAACCCAAGGCCCATGGTAATGGCTTGAAATTGTGTAATGTCAGCTATGCGTTTATCGATGAGATAAGAATCGGCACCAAGGTAATAAATTATGCTTAACAATACCATTCCTGTAAGCCAGGTACTGTAGGCTTCCCATTTAAACCAGTGCAGTGTCGTGGGCATTTCTTCCGGTGACAATTGATATTTGGCCACTTCATAAATACCTCCGCCGTGTATCGACCACAGGTCTCCTTTAATACCTTTATCGGCCTTCCATTTTGGAGGGGTTTGCAAGCTATTGTCGAGCCAGACGAAATAGAAGGACGCACCGATCCAGGCGATACCCGTTATAACGTGTAGCCAGCGAAATATTAAGCTGAACCAATCAATGATGTAACTTTCCATACCGTCTTCTCTATTGTTGTGCTGTTAAATAACGCTTATTGATCTCTGTCGTGGACAAGCTTGCCACCTGACCAGGTTTGTTTAATTGAGCGATCATCGCCGATCATGCTGAAAACAAACAGTTCTTCAAAGAGCGTTTTGCATTGGCGCATTCTGAAATCCAAAAGAGGTGTAGCGCTTTTATCCAAAACGACAAAGTCGGCTTCTTTCCCTGGGTTTAAATTGCCAATGAGATCGTGCAAGTCCAAGGTTGTGGCGCCGCCTAAGGTTGCTAGATACAGACCTTTGAAAGGTGAGAGCTGCTCGCCTCTTAGCTGTAAAATTTTATAGGCTTCGTTCAGTGTTTGTAGAATTGAAAAACTAGTGCCGCCGCCAATATCCGTGCCTAGCCCTACATTAATTTTGTTGCTAACCGCCTTCCCTAGAGGAAAGAGGCCGCTGCCCAGAAATAAATTTGAAGTGGGACAAAACGCGATGCCTGAATGTGTCTCGGCCAGCCTTGTCCATTCCTCTTCTTGCAGATGGACGCAGTGTGCAAAAATGCTGCGACGGCCCAACAAACCAGCTTGGTCATATGTGTCCAAATAGTTTTTACATTGTGGAAACAGCTTCTTAACCCAGGCGATTTCCGCCAGATTTTCAGACATGTGGGTGTGCATATACACACCGGAATGTTCCTCAAGTAGCTGTCCGGCGAGCTTTAGTTGAGCTTCCGTACATGTAGGGGAAAATCGCGGTGTCACCGCATAGCGCAAACGACCTCTATTGTGCCATTTTTCTATCAGAGCTTTGCTCTCTAGGTAGCCGCTTTCCGGAGTGTCGGTAAGTTCGTCGGGGGCATTTCTGTCCATTAATACTTTGCCCGCCACCATCCGGAGGTTACGAGCTTCACAAGCTTCAAAAAATGCGTCTACAGATTCTTTGTGCACAGTACCAAAAACCAGCGCGGTCGTGGTGCCTGCCCGCAGCAGTTCATCGAGAAAACGCTCCGCTATGTCACGAGCGTAGGCTGAATCGCAAAATTTAGTTTCCGTAGGAAATGTGTATGTATCGAGCCAGTCCAACAGTTGTGAACCATGAGCCGCTATCATTTCCGTCTGAGGGTAGTGGGTGTGCGTATCAACAAAACCTGGCATGAGTAAGCTGTTGCTATGCTCAGTAATCTGGGCACTATCAGGCAAGGTGGGTAAAAGTGTTTCTGCATTTCCAAGGGCAACAATTTTACCCTGCTCAATAATCAGTAGGCCATCATCAAAATATTCATAACTGTCTTCGAGCTCTACTTCGTCTGGGTTTGCAATAAAATGCAGCAGACTCGCTCTATGTGCGCTTAACATAATTATTCCTAGTGGTTTACAACAATTGAGAGCGTCTCGGGAATTTCTACTTCGTCACAGTTGTTGCCTTCACCGCTTCGATCAATAACCAGAAATTGGTTTTCGCTTTCCAAACCTAAACAATAGTGATGCCACGTGCCTTTGTAATAGTTTACTCCCTGGGCGGGCGTCGCTAGAAATGCACGGAGGCGAGTTGGGTCAAATTCGCCAGCCTCACTGACGATTACAATGTAGGGCTTCCCCGTAGTCATCATAAAGGTCTGACTGCCTAAAGGGTGCCGCTCCATGATTTTTACCGCAAAAGGTAGTTTAATCGCTTGTGTTTTAAAGAGGCTAACAATGGCATGACCACCCGCATCGGCGACATCTATTTTAGCGAGATCGTGGTGGCGTTCAGTCAAGCCGTAATTGATGGGAATTACCTGGTTATTGCTATTTACTTCAATTACATCGCCGTACGGCGAGAAAGCTTCTTGCGTGAGAGCCTCAACTTGTAAATTTATGACTGTCATTAGCTGCCTCGGTAAGTTGAATGGCCATAGGGGGAGAGCAGTAAAGGAATATGATAATGCTGTCCGTCGCCACTAATGGTAAAAATCACATCGGCCCAAGGGTAAAAAACGGGGTCACCTTGAGCGCTGAAATAGTGTTCAGTGTCAAAGTGCATTTGATAAGTTCCCGCCGGCAGTATAGTGTCGGGCTTACATAAATCGCCTATCCTTCCGTCGCCATTCGTGAGCCCTTGGCCAATAACTTTCCAGTCCTTACCTTCGCGTACCGATAGTGTAATTGGAACTTGTTGGGCTGGTGCACCTCGTGCAATATCCAATATGTGCGTGGTGACTTGACTCATAATATTTTCTCGATGCGAATTTGAAAAATTTTGCGTTGCTCTTCGCGAGCGTTAACCAACTCTGTAGGTCGATCATTAGGTAGTCGGGTCTCTAGTAAGTCCAGCATCTCCTTGGCGCTTTTTCCGCTCGCACAGACAATGAAGATAAAACCGAACTTCTCTTCGTAGTTTTTGTTCCCTAATGCCAGACGGCTAATCACTTCGTCGCTGGCTGAGTTAACACTAGACTGCTCGCCCGAGGCCAAGGCTTTTGTACTCGCGTATTTTTCTTTAAGCGAGCTGACATTGCCAATTTTTGGATGGCCATCAAATGCCTGTAGGTAATCGGCTTCGCCCATATTTTCCCAGTTTTTATCGGCTGCGGCTTTCAGCTCAGCAGCGTCACAGTAAGGTATAGAGCGTAACATTCGAGTAAGCCATTCTTCGCTCGTGCAGCACTGTTGAAAGAGCGCACGAGCTGCGTCAGAGCTCATTGTATTCAGTTCACTAATACTCATGCCTGCGGCCAATTAGGAAAGCCGAATACCCTTAACCGGCTAATGCCGCCATCAGGAAATATTCGAATCCGTACATGTGTGAATTCGGCGTCATCGGCCACCTTTATTTGTGATATGAAGAGGTGTTCTCTATCCGCATAAAGCGGCGTTTTTTCAATTACATCGTGCCACTTAATGTCTGCGGAATTTAGCTCTTCGCCTTCAATGCTCGCGGCCTCTAGGGAGAAATGGTCCGGATAGTTTCCTTTGAAGTGTGCAGTGTCGACTAATATTTTACGTATCGTTCCGCGAAGGCCAAGCTCTACTATAGCCCAGTCATGCTCTGCGTTACGCCGGCGCTTGGTTTCCCAACCATCACCCATGTTGACGCCCCGGCCTGGCATCACAAGATTGCTAGGTGAGCTAAAGAAACGATCGCTGGCATCAATTCCTCGGCCACCATTCATCACGGAGGCTAAATCAACTAATTCACCCTTGACGAAATTTTCGCGTACTATCTGACCCTCGCCGTAAGCTCGGAATCGGGCAATACCTCCATCTGGGTACATTTTTAAACGGAGGTGGGTCCATACGAGTGCATTGTTGCAAGCAAAAACATTTTGGCTGTGTGCAGAAGTCTCTGACTTTGCCAATATCTCTGTCCACACGGTCGATTCGTCTACTTCTCCTAAGGTATTGGTCGCTTCAACTGAAACAAATTCAGGCGCGTTACCTTTGAAGTGATTGGTGTCAACGTCGAATCCATAAATGCGTCCAGGAATGCCTAAGCGGAGTACACACCAGTCAAAGTCGCGCTTTGCGGCCGCGCGTTCTCGACGAGCAAAACTGCGTCGCGATTCCCATCCATCCATCCACTGACCCGTTGGCACGAAATGGCCTGGTTTAAACACGCCGCGTCCGGGCTTCACCAGATTAGCGCATTCCGCAAACCATTCGTCACTGCACTCTAGGGCTCGCCCACCGACTTGCTCGCTGAGTAAGTCGATGTATTGGGCGCTGTAGCGGGTATCGATATTATCTTCGTGTGTCATTTATCAACTCGATTTTATATTGGCGTATTGTTCGCGAGTAATGGCTGCCCAATGGGTGCACCAATGAGCTCTCCTTTAGCATAAACCTGCTGGCCCCTAACAAAAGTACCGAGTATTTCTCCCTGCACTTCTTTGCCTTCATAGGGCGTAATCTTGTGTCGATACTTAATTAAGTCGGCGGTGATTGTATAGTGAGCTAAGTCATCAAATACAATTAAGTCCGCGTCATATCCTTCCGCAATTTTGCCTTTGTAGTGACCGAGGCCGGCAAATTTGGCTGGGCGAGTGGCCATCCATTCAGCTACTTGCTCTAGACTATAGCCCTTGATCAAAGCTTCGGTCCAAATGATTGACAATCCAAATTGAAGTGAGGAAATTCCACCCCAGGCATGTTCAATGTCGCCGGTATCAATATGTTTTAATTGCGGTGTGCAAGGGGAGTGATCAGAAACGATGAACTCGATCGTTCCATCGGCTAGACCTTCCCACAATGCTTGTCGGTTTGCATCTTCGCGGATGGGAGGGCAGCACTTAAAGAGTGTCTTACCATCCGGAATAGTTTCGGCAAATAGAGTTAAATAATGCGGGCAAGATTCAGCACTTAATTGCAAACCTTCAGCTTGCGCCGTTTTTATTGCGGGAATTGCTTCTGCAGACGATAGGTGAACAATATGTACCTTTCCTTGTACACCTTCGGTTTTGGCTTCCCGTGCTAACTCAATCATCATGTCAATGGCGTCGTTTTCCCAGCTCTTGGGCCGTGACGATAAAAAGCTCTGATAGCGGTCGCCAATTTCTGGGGTAGGGCTTTCTCCTCGATCCAGTTCGGCGTGAATAAGATAGGGTACGTCGTATTTGGCGAGCACGCGGATAGCTTGACTGAGGTGCTCAGGATGAACCTGTGGGAACTCGTCGATCCCTGAGTGGATGGTAAATGATTTAACGCCTAACACTCCGGCCTGAATAAGAGAGTCCAGTTCGCCTAAGCTTTCCGGTACCACTCCACCCCAAAAACCACAATCAATCCATAGTTTGCCTTTCAATGCGTCGAGCTTTTTCTGCAGTGAGTCAGCGGTAGTGGTTACTGGTGAGCAATTTAGGGGCATGTCGACTACGGTAGTAATTCCCCCTGCCGCTGCCGCTTGTGTGGCGGTGTTAAAACCTTCCCACTCTGTTCGGCCGGGCTCGTTAATGTGCACGTGGGTATCAACCAAACCAGGCATGATCGCGTGGTTGCCTACATCTGAGCAAATATCTCCCGGTAAAAGAGTTGAGTCGTAGGGTAAAATTTTTCGAATTTTTCCATTCTCAATCTGCAAGGTTGCTGGACGGAATTGACCGTCAATTAGAACTCGCTGACTTTTAATTGTGCTGACATTAGCGTGTATCATGATGTGGGCACTTCAATAGTTTGTGATGTTAGTGGATTAACGTCGCTGTTGTTAATGGCAAGCGATTTTAAGTTTCGCCAATGTATCCCTTGTTGAACCGGCTTATCGTTTTGTTTAGCTTGATAATCAGCAATAATCTCGCCTGCGATTGATACAGCTACTTCCATGGGTAATTTTCCCGGTACTTGGCTCAGTCCAACTGGGCAACGTACAGGCTCATAAAATTTAGCGTCATATTGGCGATGTTCAAAGCGCATTTTAAATCTCTGCCATTTTGTATTAGAGCCGATTAAACCAACGTAAGCCGCGTCTTTGCGCTCCAGTGCCGCTTGGGTGATCGCAAAATCTAAAGGGTGATTGTGCGTCATCACTAGGTAGTAAGTGCCGGCAGGCGACGCTGCAACTTCTGCCTCGGGTGTTTCGCTAATAATGCGTGTTGTGTTCCCCGGTAGGCTGTCAGGAAATTCCTCTTCTCGACTATCAACCCATTGAACTCGGCAGGGCAGTTGGGCCAAAATACTCACTAAAGCTTTACCCACATGGCCGGCGCCAAATAACATGATATTTGCCTCGGCCGCGGAAAAACTCTCAAACAATACACTCGCACTGCCACCACAGCACTGTCCTAAACGAGCACCTAGGGGGAAATGTTCGATTTCCTGAGTGTTCTCGCCTGATAATTGGCTATTTTTTAGGAGTGCTTGTGCTTTAGCGATTACTTGAAATTCCAAATGCCCGCCGCCAATCGTGCAATAGCTTTTATCGGCACTCACGACCATTTTTGTGCCGCTATTTCTGGGTGTTGAACCCCGTGTACCTAGCAGGGTGACTAAAACATACGCTTCACTGCGGGCTTCTAGGTAACTAATTACTTCATGCCAAAGATTCATTTTACTCAGCTCCTTTTACGAACATCACTGCAGGCGGCAAGAATACGCTCGGGAGTGGCAGGAGTGTCTAGCGATGGACTTAACTTATAATCTGCCAAGCTTGCCACGGCGTCCCGCAGGGCACTCCAGACAGAAATTCCCAGCATTAGAGGGGGCTCTCCGACCGCTTTCGAATGGAAAATTGTTGCTTCAACATTTGGGCTGTCAGGCAGCAGTTCTACATTAAACGTAGCTGGGGTATCGCCGATTGCGGGAATTTTATAGGCGGCAGGGTTAATCGTTTGCAATCTACCGTCATTACCCCAAACCAATTCTTCGGTTGTCATCCAACCCATGCCCTGAATAAATGCACCTTCAATTTGACCAATATCAATGGCAGGGTTAATGGATTGACCGACGTCTTGGCAGATGTCTACCTGCAGAACTTTATTTTCTCCGGTTAGAGTATCAACTAATACCTCTGATACGGCAGCACCATTAGCGAAATAGAAGAAAGGGCGGCCTTGAGCTTTGTCTCGATCGTAGTGAATTTTCGGTGTTGCGTAGTAGCCTGTGGCTGACAAGCTCACACGGTTTGTATACGCCAATTGAGAGAACTCCGCAAAGCTAAAGGTATGCTCTCCTGCAAACACTTGATTATTGGCAAATACTACCTCGCCTTCTTGCAGCGAAAAATGTTTGAGCGCAAATTCAGTCATTCGAGTTTTGATTTTTTGGGCAGCGTCACGTGCTGCCATGCCGTTTAAATCTGTGCCTGACGAGGCGGCCGTGGGCGAGGTGTTGGGTACTTTGTCTGTGCGTGTGGACATGCATTGAATAGTATCGATATCTATCTGGAACTCAGTGGCCACTACTTGTGCGACTTTGGTAAACAAGCCTTGCCCCATTTCAGTACCGCCGTGATTCAGCTGTATTGATCCATCGGTATAGACATGAATGAGTGCCCCTGCTTGATTCAGGTGCTGAACGGTAAATGATATGCCAAATTTTATCGGTGTTAAGGCTAGTCCCTTTTTGAGTATAGGGCTGGTTTTGTTGAAGGCCGTAATTGCTTCTCGGCGTGCACGGTAGTTGGAGGTTCGTTCAAGCCTTTCCACAAGTGCAGGCACAATGTGTTGCTCAATTTTTTGTCCATAGTGCGTGGTGTTGCGATCGTCTTCATCGGTATAGAAGTTAAGCTTGCGTACGTCTAGGGGGTCTTTACCGACCACTCGAGATATGTTGTCAATAATATTCTCAATAGCCACCATGCCCTGGGGGCCGCCGAAGCCTCGAAACGCTGTGTTGGATACCGTGTTAGTTTTAACCCTATGACCGACAATTTTTGCACTTGGTAAAAAGTAGGCGTTGTCTGAGTGAAACATAGCGCGATCAACAATCGCATCAGAGAGATCAGGGGAAATTCCACAGCCTCCAGATAGCTCCATGCTCAAAGCTTCGAGGCGACCCTCAGCAGAGAACCCTACATCGTAACGACTGAGAAAGTGGTGGCGTTTTCCGGTAGCGAGCATATCGTCGGCTCGTGCCAAACGTATTTTTACTGCTCGCTGAGTTTTTTGGGCGAGTAGGGCAGCAATACAGGCCCACTGATTCGCGTTGGTCTCCTTGCCACCAAAACCGCCGCCCATGCGGCGTATGTCTACGCTCACCTTATTCATCGAAATATTCAGTACTTCCGCAACTAATTTTTGCCCTTCTGTTGGATTTTGAGTCGAGGTGTGCACCAGCATGCCGCCGTCTTCTGTCGGGATGCACAAGGAAGCTTGGCCTTCCAAATACATTTGTTCTTGACCGCCAATTTGCATTTCACCACTTAAGACATGCGCCGCCGACTTGAGTGCCGAACTCGTATCGCCGCGCTGCTGAGTGTGGCTGGGGCGCACGAAACTTTTATTTGCCAAGCCTTGTTCTATCGTCACATCGGCGGGCAGAACTTCATATTCCACTACCGCTTGCTTCACCGCTTTGCGGGCCAATTCGTGAGTGCGAGCTGCGACAGCGAACAGTACCTGACCATAAAACGTAACTTCTTGCCCTTGGTTCACCATCAAGGGATCACCAGGGAATACAGGGCCTATGTCAGTGTGCCCGGGAACATCTTGTAAAGTTAAGACAGATACTACGCCTTCGGCAGATTGCACTTTAGCTAAGTCGAGTAAGGTAATACGACCTCGTGCCACTGTACTCAAACCAACATAGGCATGAAGCGCATTGGCAGGTGCAATTTGGTCGTCCACATAACACGCTTCACCGCTAACATGTTTATGAGCGCTTTCATGTTTTTGTGACTGTCCTGACAAGCCCTTGACGTTTAAGGCGTCACCGGCCTGCGCTACATTGGGCAGTTTACGCATATTGGCTTACTCGCAGTGTATCGTGAGAAGAATTGAGTTCTAGGAAGAGGCGCTGTAGAAAATTCTGCGAAACCAAGAGGCGATACTCCGCGCTGGAACGAAAATCACTGATAGGCGAGAAGTCTTTTTCGAGCTCAGTCATAGCCCCTTGAATGGTGTGCTCACTCCAAACTTTATTGAGTAAAGCTTTTTCGCAGTGTGTCGCACGCTTGGGAATTTCTGCCATACCGCCATAAGCAATCACAGCATGTTTCACCAAGCCGTTTTCAATTTCGATATTAAACGCGCCACAACTCGCGGAGATATCGTCTTCCATGCGTTTGCTGATTTTATAAACTCGGAATGTTTCCTTGCCTTTAGGCTTTGGAATTAGGATGCGTTCAATAAATTCCGATGTTTTTTGTGACGTGACTTTATATTTTAAAAAATAATCAGCGACATCAATAATTCGAGTTGTATCGCCTTTGCGCAGCACGAGTTGCGCGCCTAAGGCGATCAGTACAGGTGGCATATCACCAATAGGTGAGGCGTTGCCAACGTTGCCGCCAATAGTGCCTTGGTTGCGGATTTGGCGGGAGCCCAAGCGTTCGATGAGTTCTTCTACGTCCGGAAAATACTGAACCAGTAAACTTTTGGCTTTGGAGTATGTTGCGGCAGAACCGATATCTATTTGGCTCTCCGTCTCTTCAACAGTATCGAGACCCTCTGCTCTGCCAGTATAAATTAGCACGTCGATGTTTCGAAGAAATTGAGTGAATTCTAGGCTAAGGTCTGTGCCGCCAGCAATAAGTCGAGCATTTGGATGCTTCAATAGCAAGTTCGCCAACTCTGTAACAGTGGCAGGAGAATAGAAAGTTCGACCCTGAGCGTTTAAAACTACTTTATCTCTACTCTGTTTAATTTGATTAAGTTTCTTCGTTACGGCAGTTTCGGTCTCAGTGAATTGATCTGTAGCGTCCGGCTCAAACATTTGTACGGCAGCCTCGACAATGGGCCGATAGCCAGTACAGCGGCAAAGGTTGCCACCCAAGGCTTCGTTAATGCCCTCTCTTGTAGGTGTAAGGTTGTTTTTGCGATAAGCAAACATCGACATTACGAATCCTGGAGTACAGAAACCACATTGTGAGCCGTGGCAATCAACCATGGCTTGTTGGACAGGGTGTAGCTGCGTGTCGGATTTTAAATCTTCGACGGTAAGCAGTTGTTTTCCGTGTAGGCTGGCAAGTAATGTTATACAAGCATTGATTGATTTATAGCGCACTGCCTCGCCATCACTTTCTCCCAACACTACGGTGCACGCGCCACAGTCACCTGAGGCGCATCCTTCTTTGCTGCCTTTTTTGTGCAAGTGCTCACGCAGATAGTCCAATACGGTAATATTTGGGTCAATATCACTAACACTGTGTTCTGTTTGGTTCAGCAGAAACTTGATCACTGGGTAAGCTCACTTGTTTGTGGAGTTCTGGAGTCGCGGTAAATGTGACAATCTGAGGATTGTATTCGCTGCCTTATAGGTATAGCTGAGTATAAGGACTTTCGAATATCTGACACAAGTGTCAATAAAATGAAATTTTGATGCTTGAGTCAAGTATTATTTTGGGCTTTATTAGGCGGGAGGTGTATTGAACTTGGTTTCAGGCAGGGTGTTTTGTAGTGGAAGTTGGTGAAAAGCCATTTCGGCCGCTCATTGTGGGGGCTTGGTATTGATGAGCTTCTGGTCGAATTTGATGCCGCAGCCTTTAAGTATGATGTGCTGCAAGTTTGCGGCAATGTCTTCGTAGTCTGCATCGACAAGTACTTGCTTGCCCAAGACAGTTGATACTTGTACTGAGAAATCGGCGTAATGCTGAGTAGAGGACCAGATAAGTAAGATGAGGTAGAAAGGGTCGACAGGGTCCATTTTTCCCTGGCTGATCCATGTTTGCATCACTTCGGTTTTAGCGATTAACCACTCTCGATAGTCCTCATTCAAATACTCGGTCAGATGTGCTGCGCCATGAATTAATTCGTTGGCAAAAATTTTCGATGCAAGAGGGTTTGTCTTCGAATACATGACTTTTGCGTATATGTAGGCACCAATTGCCTCGGCGGGATCATCATCGGCGGTGATTCGATCAAAAGCGTCGTTCCATAGGGCCAGTACGTCCATTAAAACACGGTTGTAGAGCTCTAGCTTACTGGGAAAGTAATAGTGGATGTTTGGCCGAGGTAGCTTGGCCCGTTTCGCAATGCTCATTATCGATGCGCCTTTGTAGCCTGAAAGGGCGAATTCGATTTCGGCGGCTTCTATGATCTTTGCGAGATTATCAATCCGAATCTTGCCGGTTTTATAGTTTTTTTGGATGCTGGTCATTGCGCCAGAATATGAAATGTTGACAGTAAGGTCAACGAATTAAGGTTTGCGAGTACGAGGGGCTTGAAAAATGGCACTCTGAACTCAGAGTGCCATAAGACATTCAAATCAAACCGCCTGCCCTCTGTGAAAGGGGGTAGGCGGGAGTTTCCCATTAAGCCTGTCGTTTTATATCTAAGCGGCGCGCGTGCAGTAGTGGCTCTGTATAGCCACTTGGCTGTACGCGACCCTCAAACACTAGCTCACAAGCCGCTTGAAAGGCGATGCTGGCATCAAACTCTGGCGCCATTTTGCGATAGTCTGCGTCGCCTTCATTTTGCGTGTCGACAATAGCGGCCATGCGTTTGAACGTTTCCATGACCTGAGCTTCAGTGCAAATTCCATGACGCAGCCAATTGGCCAAGTGCTGGCTTGAAATACGCAAGGTGGCGCGATCTTCCATTAGGCCAACGTTATTGATGTCAGGCACCTTGGAACAACCAACCCCTTGGTCAACCCAGCGAACAACATAGCCAAGAATGCCTTGAGCGTTGTTGTCCAGTTCGTGTTGCACTGTTTCCGCACTTAACTCTTCGTCGCCGAGTAGTGGGATGGTGAGAATGTCGTCCACGCTCGCCAGAGTACGACTGCGCAGTTCTGCCTGTTGTGTTTGCACATTCACGTAATGATAATGCATGGCGTGAAGCGTAGCAGCGGTGGGAGAGGGTACCCAAGCTGTATTCGCACCGGCTTCAGGGTGCGCAAGCTTGGCGCTCATCATTGCCGCCATGTTATCGGGCTCTGGCCACATGCCCTTACCAATTTGGGCTTTGCCTGGAAGGCCGCAGGCCAAGCCGATGTCTACGTTCTGGTTTTCATAAGCACCAATCCAGGTAGTCGCCTTCATTTTCGATTTCGGCACGAAAGCACCGGCTTCCATGCTCGTGTGAATTTCGTCGCCAGTACGATCGAGGAAACCCGTGTTAATGAAAACAACGCGATCTTTGGCGGCGCGTATGCATTCTTTTAAATTTACTGAAGTGCGACGCTCTTCATCCATAATGCCCACTTTAATGGTGAAGCGGGGCAGGTCATAGGCGTCTTCAATACGGGCAAACAGTTCGTTGGTGAAAGCCACTTCTTCAGGGCCGTGCATTTTGGGTTTCACAATATTTACGCTGTGGGCGCTGGAGTTCTGGAACGCGCTATTACCTTTTAAATCATGGAGCGCAATCAGCACGGTAATCATGCCGTCCATGATGCCCTCTGGAATTTCTTCGCCATTTTTGTCGAGAATGGCGGGGTTAGTCATCAGGTGGCCCACGTTGCGAATAAACAACATGCTACGACCTTTCAGACTAATAGTGCTGCCGTCGGCTGCAGTGTATTTCCGGTCTGGGTTTAAGCGGCGAACAATTTTTTTGCCGCCTTTTACCATGGTTTCTTCCAAGTCGCCTTTCATTAGGCCCAGCCAATTGCGGTAGGCGAGCGATTTATCTTCGGCGTCCACGGCGGCAACCGAGTCTTCGCAATCCATAATCGTGGTAATGGCCGATTCCATCAAAATATCTTTGATGCCCGCAGCGTCGTCTTTGCCAATGTTATCTTCACGGTCAAACTGAATTTCGAAGTGAAGGTTGTTTTGACTTAGAAGTATGGCTATAGGCGCGTCTGCCTCACCCTGAAAGCCAACAAAATATTCAGGGGATGCAAGTTGTGTAAGGCTGTCATCGTTCAATTTGATGCTTAGAGCGCCGTCAACTACAGTGTATTGAGTAGCATCAACGTGCGAGCCCTTCGCTAGGGGAGCCGTTTTGTCTAAGAACTTGCGGGCATAGGCAATAACTCGGGCGCCTCGAACAGGGTTGAAGGCGCCGGCTTTGTCTGCGCCGCCATCGCTTGGTATAACATCGGTGCCGTAAAGGGAGTCGTACAAGCTGCCCCAGCGGGAATTCGCGGCGTTGAGAGCAAAGCGAGCGTTCATAATAGGGACTACTAGCTGAGGTCCAGCTTGTCCTGCAATTTCAGGTTCAACATTTTCAGTGCTGATGTTGAAGTCATCGCCCTCGGGTACGAGGTAGCCAATATCTGTCAGGAAGGCTTTGTAAGCCTTGGGCTCATAAGGATTGGCTTGATGCCACTGGTCGATTTGCGACTGTAAGGTTTCGCGTTTTTCGAGCAGTGTTTTGTTTTTTGGGCCGAGATCAGTGAGGATGTTTTCCAACTCGCGCCATATTGTGCTTATTTCAATACCGGTGCCGGGTGCAATATCATTAACCACTAAGTCGTAGAGTGGTTGGGCTATTTGTAAGCCGCCAATTTGAGTGCGTTCTGTCATGATATTCCTTACCTTAAAATAATAATAATTACTGTGCCTTGTGAAAAAACCCGCGCAGTTTATCAGGTAAGCGATTAAGCTGCATTTTTTAATCAACTTTAACGTTTAAGTTGACTAGTTGGACAGTTTCCTGCATTCTCTTATTCATTGTATATTTAACACTCAAAGGTAGCCAAATTCATGTTAATCCAAGACATAATACGCAAAAAGCGCGACGGCGAATCGTTAAACCTAGAGGAGATTCAGGCAATTGTTAATGGCATTGCTGACCAGACTCTTTCGGAGGGTCAAGTTGCGAGTTTTGCTATGGCAACTTACTTTCAGGGTATGCCGCGCTCTGAATGCATGGCCTTAACACACGCCATGCAAAACTCGGGTACAACACTGAATTGGCAAGACCTAGATCTGGGCGGGCCTGTCGTAGACAAGCATTCAAGTGGTGGAGTCGGAGACAAAGTGAGCATCATGCTTGCGCCTATGCTGGCGGCTTGCGGCGCTTATGTGCCGATGATTTCCGGACGAGGGCTCGGGCACACAGGCGGAACG
>Ga0209081_1001185_pt1 | contig 15661 bp, 16 predicted proteins | sample GOMGulsemesocosm_4_FD_184636 | JGI IMG/M metagenome (GOLD analysis project Ga0209081, IMG submission 184636) | Methane-oxidizing microbial communities from mesocosms in the Gulf of Mexico - GOM15B Gulf of Mexico (SPAdes) (version 2) | ecosystem: Environmental > Aquatic > Marine > Cold seeps... | reverse complement strand
GCTTCGCTCAGCAATGCTTGGGCTCATCAAATTCGACCCTCTATGAGGCCTTTTTCACTATCAAAAACATCATAGATAAAATTTATGAGAGCCCGAACACGTGGCGTATTTTGGACGTCCGCGTGCATTAGGGCCCAAATTTCCATATCTGGGATTAGGGGCGTTTCCGGAACCCTAACCAGATCAGGTGATTTATCTCCAATAAAACAAGGGAGCAGCCCCAACCCCGTGCCTTGACGTATAGTTTCTGCTGACACATTCAGTGAGTTCGTTGTCATAACTAAACGCGCCGGAATTATTGGCTCCCGAGCCGTTTCATGCTCCAGCGCAACCCAACGGTCTAACTCAGGCCTATTGGCGAGATAATCCGCGCTGGCGTAACAAGCCAGAGGACTATTTGCGAGTTTTCGGCCGAACGCTTGTTCTGGCGGGGAATTGGTAATACGAATGACAATATCGGCTTCCCTTTGAGCCAAATTTTTAAGCTGCTCTGATGTGACTAGTTCGACTTCAATAAGAGGGTTTTCTGCATAAAATAAGTGAAATTTCTCGTTTAAGACAGCCATATAAAGGCTTTCCAATACGGATAGCTTAACTTTTCCAGCCAAACTTCTATCTTGCGCAAAGGCCCGTCGATCGATTTCAGCCATATTTTCTTGAGCCCGAACGGCCGCATCAAAAATACTATGCCCAGCAGTCGACAGTTTATGCCGTGTGCTCGATCGTTCAAAAAGTTCACTCCCCAAGCGCTTTTCTAGTTCGCGAAGGCGCCTAGAAATTGTTGCGTGGGTCACGCCAAGCTCTTTTGCAGCTCCGCGGACAGTACCAGCCCTTGTTACGGCAAGGAACACTTGTATGTCATCCCAATTAAACATGGATAGTTTTTGCACCAGTTTGTTTCACATTTGGACAATATTAAATCCAAATTGATTGTGTAATCAATAGCGCATTGAAAATTCTGAAACAAAATTCAAGGAGATAGAAATTCCAATGACGTATGAACTCAAACTTAAAGACGCAAATATCTTAAGCGCAATGGAAGGCGAAATGCACCTCGGCATTATGTTTGACGGCGAAGAAAAGGCGGTCGTTGAATACAAATGGACCGACAAATACTTCAATGCTCGCTTTATCGGTCACGCCCCCAGTATGCCTGTCCCTAACCACCCCACAGCATTTTTACGCAAACCGATTGAAGCAATCAATCAGCAGAAAACCGATCAACACAAGCTACCAAGCGACGTGTTTAAAGATCACAAAGTTTATTTCAATTTTGATTAATTATGGGAAAGGAAACCAACCAATGAAGAAAATTATTAAACGCATTAGTTTAACCGCGGCGACGTTTGTCGGTCTTACAATGGTCAGCAATATTTCTTTTGCAAATACAAGTAATGTTGGCATCGTCGGCTTATTTCAAGTGGATAACGATATTGCCTTCAGTCAGGCATTACTTGATCTTCAAAACAGCTCTGGTGACATGAAGTGTGACGTCATTCGCCACGGCGGCATTATGCAAGAAAATGGAGATCTTGATATAGAGAAACCCAATAGATTTGTTGTGATGTCCTGCGAAACTGAGATGCTAGACAACAACGATGGTCGTGATTTCTTCACGGCTATCCGTTCAGCAAGCGACGACAGTTATTTAATTGAAGGCGACATGCAAAATTTTGCAGAAGATAACAGCACCGCTAGCATTCAATCACGTGCGTATATTCTAAAGGTAAGTCATTACAATAATGTCTCTCCCGGGAGGCGCGATCAGGACCTTGAAGCTATTCGCAAGAACACGCTCTCAATCCCCGAGCGCTACCGGCGCGAAGTGTTCATCCAACCCCACCGGGCCATCGGCATGAGTACTCCAGATGAAGTGGCCGTTTTATTTTACGAAGACCCCGCCCAAGGCAAACACTTCAGAGATAACAATCCAGCCATTCTTAAACAGGTTGGAGACTTCAATGACAATCACCTAGAAGACTATATCTACTATTTTGCTCAAGCCCTGAAGTAACCTAAACGTTGGCGAGATCCCTAAACAGGGAATCTCGTCAACTTTCTCGTTAATAAAGGCAACAGCATTTTGGAAATAGAACAGAGGTTAAACGCTGGACTTCAAACCACTCTTTTTTCCCGCAAAACAGCTATTTCATCCGCCGATAAGCCGAGTTCAGTCATAATATCTTCGGTATGTTCGCCAAGCAACGGCGCCCTGTGACGAATACCAACTTGTGAAACCGACATATTCACAGGAGTATTCGCAACAAGCGCAGCCCCATCAAAACCCGGATATTCCAATGGTTTAAGGAAATCCATTGCCTGAACATGTGGATCATCAATTGTTTGCTGCGGTGAATAGACGGGACCGCAAGGGATCCGAACAGCCTCGCAAGCACCGATAGCCTCACTGACGGTACGCTCCGAACACCAAGCTGCCATCCGTTCGCTAATTTCTTCGCTATTCTCGCCCCGGCCCAGATCATCTTTAAAGCGAGGATCTGTCAGCCAATGCTCTTCACCCATCATCTTTGCCCAACGCTCAAACAACGGGTTACCGATGACCTGCATCAGCATTGAGCCATCCTTACATCTGTAAATGTCCGTTGGTGCTGTTACCTGCCCCCGATTTCCCGTGGCAATTCGGTTGATGCCAGTAATCGACTGTTCGATCAAAGATCCGTTCACCATGGAGATAGCATTGCATAAAAGGTTAGCCGTGACATGCTGGCCTTTCCCTGTTCTCTCTTTTTCCGTAAGAGCCGCCATGGTTCCAATAGTGCTGGACATAGCTGTGGCAAAATCAACATAAGGAGAGATATTTCGTTGAGGCTGTTCCGGTGATCCAGATAAATAGACTGACCCGCACATGGCTTGCGCGATGCCATCAAATCCAACCCGGTCTTTATAAGGACCAACATCGCCAAAGGCGGTGGCATTGGTAACGATGATATCTTCCTTGTAGCCGCGAAGGGTTTCATAATCCAGGCCAGCAGCGACCAACGCCTCTGCGGGCATATTGGCAATAACAACATCTGCTGTCTCTACCAATTTCCGAACTAACTCGCGGCCTTCGGGCTTTGTGGGGTTAAGGGTTATGCCTCGTTTGTTTCTGTTCATTTGAACATAACCTGCACCGGTTCCGTCATCGCCAACAGATCCGACAAACCTATCTTCACTGCCGTTCAGCTTATCGATCCGGATAACGTCAGCGCCTAAATCAGCCAACAATGCACCACAATACGGGCCTGCAATATAGCGTCCAAAATCCAATACGCGAACGCCATCTAAAACTCCTGCCATGAAATACCTTTCCTGCCTTTTTAGGGTCTTAATTAATTCGATTTATATCGTTTCAAAAATAGCATGAGATAAAACTCTCGTGATGACAACCTCTTTAAGCTGACAGCCACAGTTCAGCACACTATCATCATGACAATGAAAATGAGGGGCTCAAATTAGTCATTGAGCTTGCAAATATTGGGAGATGATTGTGCCGAGAAAACTGTTTGGTATTAGTGTAATTGCTTTAGGTTTATTTAGTTTTTCCGCAAACGGGCAAGCCGCGGCCCAAAGCACTGCCAATTGGCAAGATGTACAAGAAAAAGCCAAGGGCCAAACCGTTTATTGGAACGCTTGGGGTGGTAGTGAATTAATCAACACCTACATTTCTTGGGTTGGCAAACGACTTTGGGACGATGCCCGCATTACCCTTAAACAGGTAAAAGTCACCGACACTGCTGACGTGGTCAGCCGTGTCCTTGCAGAAAAGACAGCAGGAAAGAACGAAGATGGAAGTGTAGATCTGGTTTGGATTAACGGCGAGAATTTCGCGTCCATGAAAAAGCAAGGTTTACTATTTGGGCCGTTTACCCAAACCCTCCCCAATTACAAGCTTGTTGATACGGAAAGCAAGGCCACAACGACTGTTGATTTCACTATCCCTGTTGACGGCCTGGAAGCTCCGTGGGGCATGGCTAAATTTAACTTTATTTATGACAGCGCTCGCGTCCAGAAAACGCCCACATCTGTGGCGGATCTTCTAAACTGGACCCAACAAAACACGGGCCGGTTTACTTATCCCTCCCCGCCTGACTATCTCGGCTCCACATTTTTGAAACAAGCCTTAACAGAACTCATAGAAGATCCCAGCGTTCTTCGGACCTCAACCACTGATTTGTCGGAATTAAATCAGGCGACAAAACCACTTTGGGATTTTCTTGACGCCCTTCATCCAAATCTGTGGCGCAAAGGATCTCAATTTCCGGCCAGTAGTTCAGCGCAACAGCAGCTATTAGATGATGGCGAGGTAGACATTCATCTTTCGTTTAATCCCGGCGCCGCTTCTTCATTGATTAAAAGTGGTGAGCTTGCTCCGTCCGTGAGAACGTTTGTTTTTGATAAAGGGACAATCGGGAACACGCATTTTGTGGCAATCCCGTATAATTCATCTTCAAAAGAAGCCGCCATGGTGGTTGCTAACTTCCTCATGAGCCCTGAAGCGCAAGCGCGGAAACAAAACCCCAACTACTGGGGGGATGATACGGTTCTCGCCATCTCCAAGCTATCAGCTAAAGATCAACAGGTATTTGCAAAAATTCCGCTGGGCGCTGCAACATTACCCCCTCAAGAATTGGGGCCTACCTTGCTTGAGCCTCATCCCACATGGATGGAATATATTGAGAAAGAATGGTTGAAGCGATACGGACAGTAAAATGCTGACCCGGTCACAGCAGAAAACAAATCTCGAAACATGAAGATGTTCCGCGCTCTACCCAGTAAGGTTTTTCGCTTGCGCTATATGCCTGCCATAACCTTGCTTGTATTCCTGACCCCAGTTGGTGCAGGGCTGATCAGTTCTGTCTTGCCCGCGTTTGGGTATTTACCAGTGCTTGGCCGCTCTGACTTCTCAGGCGAAGCATGGGGGCAGTTACTACATCATCCGGCAATTCCAGCGTCTATTTTCACAACGATCACCACCGGGTTTGCCGCAACTATAATTTCCTTGGGGTTAGCATTATTTTTTGTCGCCGCTTGGTATGGCAGTCCCAGTTATAAAAAAACGCGCAAAATGCTTGCTCCCGTTCTAGCTATCCCCCACTCGGCTCTCGCCATTGGCCTTGCGTTCCTCATCGCCCCAAGCGGCTGGATTGTTCGGGCAATCACCCCGTGGGCCACAGGATGGGATAGGCCACCCGACGTGGCAATTATTCACGATCCATATGGATTGACGTTGATACTGGGTTTGGTCATTAAAGAGACACCCTATTTTCTTCTCATGATATTGGCAGCCCTTGATCAGACACAAGCAGAGAAACGCCTGACAGTCGCACGGACATTAGGCTACAAACCCATTTCAGCATGGATAAAGGCCGTGCAACCAGCCATTTACAAACAAATCCGGCTTCCCATCTTTGCTGTACTTGCTTTCTCTCTGTCTGTTGTTGATGTGTCGCTTATCCTCGGACCCTCAGCACCGCCGCCGTTATCTGTGTTGGTTCTCCGGTGGTTTAATGATCCCGACCTCAGTTACCGGTTCATGGCCTCGGCCGGGGCCATGTTGCAATTGATGATTGTCATTGCCGCGATCTCCCTATGGTTTGTTGTTGAAGTTGGGGTTTCCCGTATATTTCGTAGCAGAAGTTCAATGGGAAAACGTCATTTCTTCGAGACTGAAATCAAGCTCGCCTCCAAAGCCGGTATAAACTTTCTGGTTATGTTGTTTTCAGGAAGTCTTTTAGTTCTCGTCACCTGGTCTTTTACGTGGCGATGGCGTTTTCCAGATTTTCTTCCCTCAGTTTGGAGTTTTCACAGTTGGCAAAATAACCTTCACAATCTGGCGGAAAGCGCTGGTACGACCATTGCTGTGGGCCTTGCAGGTTCTATCATTGCCATTATTCTTGTGGTCGCTTGCCTTGAAAATGAAAAACAGCGCGGCAAGAACGCCGGCAGCGGCGCCCTCTGGCTTGTCTACTTGCCGTTAATGATCCCTCAAGTCTCATTTCTTTTTGGTGTGCAGGTTATCTCTATCAAAGCCAATATAGACAGCAGCTGGATTTCTGTGATCTGGACCCATTTATTGTTTGTCTTACCTTACGTATTTTTATCCCTGTCTGATCCTTACCGCTCTCAAGATAATCGGTTTTTCAATCTCGCACTAACATTGGGAAGCACCCCAAGCCGTGCGTTTTGGCGGATCAGGTTGCCCCTATTACTCCGTCCCCTTCTTTTTGCATTTGCTGTTGGGTTTGCGGTATCAGTCGCCCAGTACCTTCCAACGTTGTTTGCAGGCGGCGGACGTTTCGCCACCGTCACGACAGAGGCTGTGAATTTGTCGGCAAGTGGGAACAGACGTATCGTTGCCGTGTACGCACTATTACAGGCTATATTGCCGTTGATTGTTTTTGCAGCCGCCATGAGAATTCCAAATTTTGTATTCCGAAACCGCCAAGCCTTGAAAGGGTCGTAATTCATTGACCAACACAAACACCTTTCATCAACCAGAAAATTCCGTAACGGCATCGGCCTTACATTTGCAGGACGTCTGTGTATCTGTCGAGAATACCAAACTGGCTGGCCCTATAAATCTGACTGTCGCCCCTGGAGAGATTTTCACGATCATGGGCCCCAGTGGATGTGGAAAATCCAGTTTGCTCGCTGCGATTTCAGGGACTCTGTCCACGAATTTCAAAGTTTCAGGAGACATTTTCCTTGGATCCCAAAGCATTACAGCCCTGCCCCCAGAAGATCGACACATTGGAATGTTATTTCAAGATGATTTGCTTTTTCCGCATTTGTCAGTCGGGGAGAATTTGAAATTTGGTATTCCCGCAGCCATCAAAAACAGGAATGAACGGGATGCGTTGGCGGAAAAAGCCTTGGATGACGCCGGACTACCGGGATATATGAGCCGCGATCCCGCAACCCTGTCCGGCGGTCAACGCGCCCGGGTTGCAGTCCTTCGAACCCTGCTATCTCGCCCATGCGTTCTTTTGCTCGACGAACCGTTTTCAAAACTCGATGTAGAACTTCGCGACAAATTCCGCCAATTCGTTTTTCGCCACGTCAAAGCACACCACTTACCAACGCTCCTTGTTACCCACGATCCAGATGACGCGTCCGCTACTGGCGGTGAAATAATTCAGATGGCAAATACGTTCACCTAATTTTTTTGAGGCATCTCAGAAAAAAGGCACAAAAAAGCCCCGCAAATTAATGCGAGGCTTTTTATGGGGCGAATGACGGGGATCGAACCCGCGACCTCCAGAGTCACAGTCTAGCGCTCTAACCAACTGAGCTACATCCGCCACAGAAGAGGCGCTTTTTTACCCCCCATACTCATTCCGGTCAAGGCGCTTTCTTCATTTGTTTGTAAAAAATTTATCCAGTTTGCTAATCGCCTGCTGCAACACATCCTCACGCTTACAAAAACAAAAGCGTACGAAGTTAGTTTTTGCCCCTTCAGATGCATAAAAAGCGCTTACCGGAAGCGCAGCCACACCAGCCTCTGTGGTGATCATTCTGCAGAACTCTTCGTCTGTTCCCTCATAGCCGATGGAACTGATATCAGCGTTCAAGAAATACGTCCCGTCGCAGTCTGCCGTCTCAAACCCAATGGACTGCAGTCCATTTCTGAAGAAGTCACGTTTGGACTGCATAGAGGTTTGCAAATCCTCGTAAAACAAATCGTCTTTATTCAGGCCAAATGCCACTGCATTCTGGAGAGCGGGAGGTGTTGTAAAAGTGACAAATTGATGGGCTTTCGAAATTTTGGCAATCAGCTCGTCCGCGCCGGTAATGTAACCAACTTTCCAGCCTGTCAGAGAGAATGTCTTGCCGGCAGACCCAATGCGCACAGTCCGGTCGCCCATGCCCGGTAATGTGACAAGCGGGATATGGCGGAGGTTGCCGAACACAATATGTTCATACACTTCGTCGCAGACAGCATAGGCATCATGCTCAATAATAACGTCAGCCAACAGTTCCAACTCTTGTAAATTGAAAACTTTCCCTGTGGGGTTCATGGGGTTATTGAGAAGAACGAGCTTTGTTTTGCTTGAAAAAGCGCTGCGCAAACGATCTTCGTTTAATTCCCAATGAGGCGGATCAAGGCGCACAAATTTTGGAATGCCGCCTGCCCGGAGCACCAAAGGAAGATAGCAGTCATACAGTGGTTCCAGCAAAACAACTTCATCGCCGGGATTAATTAAGGCCATCAAGCAATCAGCCAAGGCTTCCGTTGCACCAGAGGTCACAAGGACACCACTATTTGGCTCCACCGCAATGCCGTAGAAGCGATGATTGCTATCTGCAACTGCGCGTCGAAGGCTCGGTGTTCCCATCATTGGTGGATATTGATTGGGACCGTCCATGAGCCCTTTAGCTGCCATCTGACGGATATCGGCAGGCCCATCTTCGTCAGGAAAGCCTTGCCCTAGATTGATGGCCTTATGCTCCATCGCGAGTTTTGACATCACTTCAAATATTGTTGTGCCAAACGTCGATAAGACGTCATTCGCCTGCTTTACCATTTTAAGCCTCAATCTATCCTTGCAGTCTGTTTAATAACAGATATCTTCACATTCCAACGGACGCAAGCATTAAGGAATGACTATATGATTCTATCAGCTAAAATGTCGAAACTCGGAACTGAAACAGCATTTGATGTTTTGGCGCGGGCCGGCCAGTTATCTGACGCGGGCATGGACGTCATCAACCTTGGGATTGGGCAACCTGATTTCCCAACACCTGACAATATTGTACAAGCCGGCATTCAAGCGCTCAAAGATGGACATCACGGGTATACGGCATCAAACGGCATCCCTGCCCTTCGCGAGGCAGTGGCCGCAGACATTTATAAATACCGCAATGTAGAAGTATCGCCGCTTCAAATAATGATTATGCCGGGCGGTAAGGTCACCATGTCCTTCGCCATTGAGATGTTTGGAGAACAAGGGGCTGAAATTCTATACCCCAATCCAGGCTTCCCCATTTATGAGAGCATGATCCGTTATTCAGGTGCGACCCCGGTTCCAATGGCTTTGCTGGAAGAAAATGGTTTTTCCTTCGATGCCGATCAGGTCTTATCCCTGATAACGGATAAAACACGGCTTATTATTCTAAACACCCCCGCCAACCCAACAGGCGGCATTGTCGAGAAAGCAGAACTTGCAAAACTCGCCAATGGCCTAAAAGATCACCCGAACGTTTATATCTTGTCGGACGAGATATATAGCCGCCTGACATATGATGGCCTCACACATTGCAGTCTTTTGTCGTTTCCTGAAATCCGGGATCGCTTAATCGTTCTTGACGGATGGTCCAAAACCTACGCCATGACAGGGTGGCGCCTTGGCTGGGGATTATGGCCTGAACAATTAATCCCTCACGTGAACCGGTTATGCGTCAATTACCATTCCTGCGTAAATGCGTCGGCGCAATATGCTGGGATTGCAGCTCTTACCGGTGACCAGTCGCCCGTTGATGAAATGTTGCAGGCGTTTAATGAACGGCGTTTGCTCATCCATGATAGGCTTAATCAAATGCCGGGTGTATCCTGTATTTTGCCAAAGGGCGCATTTTACGCCTTTGCAAATATCAAAGGCACAGGCCAGACATCAAAACAAATGCAAGACCTATTGCTGGAGAAGGAAGGTGTTGCCACTATCGCTGGAACCAGTTTTGGTGCAGATGGAGAAGGATATATTCGCTTCTCTTATGCAAACTCCTTAGACAACATCAATCGCGCGATGGATCGTACTGATGCCTTAACGCGAAATTTAATGGGCCAATAATTTCATGAGTACACAGACAGACGATCGCCTAACGGCGCTAGAACTCAAAATCACAGATCAAGATGAAACGCTTCAGGATTTGAGCGATATGGTCAACAATCAGTGGCAAGAAATTGAAAAGCTGCGAGCTAAACTGATGACAGCACATTCTCGGATCATTTCACTGGAAGATAGTATGCCAGCGGGCAATTCCGCTGAAAAGCCGCCGCATTACTAGTCTCTTATAACGGGGTCCCGTTTTCTATGACGATGTACGGCTCATGGCTTCAGTGTCATGAGCTTCACGCCAAAGCCAATAAAGACAGCCCCGGTCACACCTTTAAGCCATTTCTGGAAGCTACTCTTTTTAGTGGCAGCCCTGATTTTGAAGAAAAGCCCGATAAGAGCTGAAAACCAAATAACGCTAATCAGCGAATGAACAAAGACGAGAACGAACGCAGATGTCGCAGCATCACCGCCAACAGGAATAAACTGCGGGAATGCAGATAGGTAAAACATGGTCACCTTAGGGTTTAAGGCGTTCGTCAAAAATCCTTCGCTAAAAGCTTTCGATAAGGTCACGCGATAGTTTTTGGTTGAAACTTGTTTAGGTAATCCAGCGCCTTTCAAAGCTTCTCTCAAAGCTTTTATACCAATCCATATGAGATATGCAGCACCAACCATCTTCACAATGAAAAAAGCTTCGGCAGATTTCACAAGAAGTAGCGATATGCCAAACACCGATAGCGTACCATGTAAATAAAAGGCTGCAACAAAGCCCGCAACATTTGCAAAACCAGCTTTACGCCCTGAAAGCGGCACTGTCTTCGCGATTAGCACGCCGTTCGGTCCCGGTGACATCACCAACAATGAAGCCACCAATATAAAACTTAAAATCTCGCCCCAGCCCATGCTGTTCTCCTATATTATGAGGTTTCGCGAATAAACTGAACCTCCACTTGCTTCAATGATATTATAAAATGCCAAAATGAAAACCCTCTGCGTTCCCTTTTTCTTGCTTTTCTTGACCGTTGGGATTAAAAGCCCATCTTCTCACTAGCGAAGCCTTCGGACTTAATAAGGACTGAAAATGGCAGAAGATAAAAATACCGAAAACGAAACACCGGCGACAAAAACTGAAGCCCTACCAGATGACCCGATCGTGACATACATCATGGCGGCTCTTGAATCTGGTGATCTGGTCTCACCAAACGCAATTGCACAAACGATTGCACGGGACCGCGCGACAGACAAAACGCCTGCAGATTTATGGCTTAAGTTTATGACAGCCGTCCGTCAGCAAGCGATCCATTTAGCTCGCGTCGGCCGCATCGAAATTATCCGTAGAGGCAAAGTTGCTGATCCGAATGATTTTAAAGGATTGTACAAACTCAGATTGCCTAGAAAATAATCAGTTTCCGTAAATCTTTCCGCGACATTCTCGCTGTACAATTTTTGTTTTTGGTTACTATTTAGGCATTTGCTTATTTTTTAGTCTGTTTTTCTGACCATTTTTTTAGCACTCAATCTATTTACCTTTATAAATCGCAGATTTCCGGTCTCAAATTATTTTTTGAGATCGCCAGAAAATTGGCACGGCTCGTGCTAAGTATATTGTTAGACGATAGGTAAATAGTTAGGCGATACTGCCACGATCTGATGCAACAACTGAAGAAGTGACACATGAAGAAAATTGAAGCCATCATTAAGCCCTTCAAATTGGACGAAGTGAAAGAAGCACTTCATGAAGTGGGCCTTCAAGGCATTACAGTTACTGAAGCCAAAGGCTTTGGTCGTCAAAAAGGCCATACCGAACTTTATCGTGGCGCGGAATATGTGGTCGACTTTCTTCCAAAAGTAAAAATTGAAATCGTTTTGGAAGATGAGTTGGTTGAACGGGCACTTGAAGCCATTCAGACTGCGGCGCGCACTGGACGTATCGGCGACGGTAAGATTTTCGTATCTACTGTCGAAGAAGTCATTCGGATCCGGACCGGTGAAAAAGGCGCTGACGCAGTCTAAATTTTATATTATGTTCGCCCGCAATTAAAAGGCGATGTCCTAAAATACATGTAAACAGAGAGACATTTGACATGAGCACAGAAATTCTACAAAGAATTAAAGACGAAGAAATCGAATATGTAGACCTTCGTTTTACGGACCCAAAAGGTAAATGGCAGCATTTGGCTATGCATGCGGATGCAGTAGACGAAGACATGTTCGAAGACGGCATCATGTTTGACGGCTCATCCATCACAGGCTGGAAAGCGATTAACGAATCTGACATGACTTTGATGCCAGATGCGTCTTCTGCAGTTGCTGATCCGTTCGCGGCCCGTAACACTTTGATCGTGTTCTGCGACATCTTGGATCCAACTAACAACAGCAGCTACGAGCGTGACCCACGTTCTGTTGCCAAAAAAGCCCAAGCTTACCTTGCGAGTACTGGTATCGGCGACACGGCATTCTTTGGCCCAGAAGCTGAATTCTTTATGTTTGACGATGTTCAATTCGAAAACACGAGCCACCATACTTTCTACAAACTCGGCGATGTAGAAGCACCAAACATGGGCGGCCAGGAAATCGACGGCGGCAACACTGGTCACCGTCCAGGCGTTAAAGGCGGCTACTTCCCAGTACAGCCAATTGACAGCGGCGCTGACATTCGCTCTGAAATGGTATCTGTTGCTAAAGAAATGGGCCTTCTTGTTGAAAAGCATCATCATGAAGTTGCTCCATCACAGCATGAGCTTGGTTTTAAATTTAAAACTCTCCTGGAAGCTGCTGACGACATTCAGATCCAAAAATACGTGATCCACAATGTGGCGCACGCATACGGTAAAACAGCCACATTCATGCCGAAACCAGTTTCTGGTGATAATGGCTCTGGAATGCATGTTCACCAATCAATCTGGAAAGATGGCAAACCAACTTTCGCAGGTTCTGGTTATGCAGCACTTTCAGAAAACGCTCTTTACTACATCGGCGGTATCATCAAGCACGCGAAAGCCCTTAACGCTTTCACAAATGCTTCTACAAACTCATACAAGCGCCTTATCCCAGGGTTTGAAGCACCGGTTCTTCTTGCATATTCTGCACGTAACCGTTCAGCTTCTTGCCGTATTCCGTTCGCACCAAGCCCGAACGGTAAGCGCGTAGAAATCCGTTTCCCAGATTGTACAGCTAATCCATACCTCGCATTTGCGGCGATGATGATGGCTGGCCTTGACGGAATCCAAAACAAAATTCACCCAGGTGAAGCGATGGATAAAGATCTTTACGATCTTCCTGCGGAAGAACTTAAAGATATCCCAACTGTTGCAGGTTCATTACGTGAAGCTCTTGACGCCCTCGAAGCCGATAGCGACTTCCTTGTTAAAGGTGACGTATTCACTAAAGACATGATCGAAGCCTACATCGCCATGAAATGGGAAGATGTATACCGCTTTGAACAAGCGCCTCATCCTGTAGAATTTGATATGTACTTCAGCGTTTAATCTGAGGTCAGATAAAATAAAAAAGGCTGCCTTAACCGGCAGCCTTTTTTTGTTGTTTAAATCATCGTGCCCTACGTCACAGACGATTTCTGCCAATGCGCGTATATTAAAATTATACACGTTGGAGATTTAGCATGAACACTGATGATAAGTCATACAAAGACGCGAAGCGAAAAGTACGCGTTCTCCGTCATTTTTACAGCCATCTTGCGACATACGCTGTTGTGATCACATTCTTACATTTCATCAACTTGCTAACATCCGCATCTTATTGGGCTTACTGGCCTGCCCTTGGATGGGGTGTCGCCGTTGCCTTGCACGCGATCCGTGCCACAGAATTCATGCCGTTTTTAGGTGAAGAGTGGGAAGAGAAGAAAATTCAGCAGTTGCTGGCGAAAAAATCTCATTAACGAAGACGCCGCCAATAAACACTGCGTTACAGAATCTATTCTGCAGGAACTTGTCTTGGGTCCCCATTTTCGTCAATTGCGACAAAAATATACGTTCCTTCGGTCACTACAATTTCAGTGAGATCAAGTTTTCTCGTCACAATCGTTGTCAGCTTAATGTGCATTGACGACCGGCCAACTTTCAAAATATCGCCATAGATGCTGACAATATCGCCCACTTTGATGGGTTGCAGGAACGTCATGGCCTCAACAGCGACAGTTACGACACGACCATGCGCCCGGCGGGATGCAATTACCCCCCCTGCTATATCCATTTGTGATAAAACCCAACCTCCGAAAATATCGCCATTATTGTTGACATCTCTGGGCTGCGGGGCTGTTCTAATGATAGGATCACGTTTTTCCGTGGACATATTTTTGAATACCTTAAAAACTTTTTCGACAATCTGGAAACTATACAATTTATTTGTTAAGAAAAAACAGTATTCTATGATTTCGATTAATCTGTAACGTCGAGAGTGAAACCGCAATATGTCTGATCTTTTTCAGCAGCCTAAATCCGAAACAAGTGACTACTCCGCCAAGGACATTGAAGTTCTTGAAGGACTAGAGCCCGTTCGAAAACGCCCCGGCATGTATGTTGGTGGCACTGACGAGCGTGCACGCCATCATTTGGCAGCGGAAGTTCTCGACAACTCCATGGATGAGGCCGTTGCAGGGTTTGCGACCCGAATTGACGTGGAGCTATTTGCTGACGGATCGTTGGCTATTCGGGACAATGGCCGCGGTATTCCAGTAGACCCTCATCCGAAATTTAAAGATAAATCGGCCCTTGAAGTTATTCTAACAACGTTGCATTCAGGTGGTAAATTTTCCAATAAAGTTTACCACACAGCTGGTGGTTTGCATGGCGTGGGTGTTTCTGTTGTAAATGCCCTTTCATCCAAAACCATCGTTGAAGTGGCCCGTGACAAGGTTCTATGGCGTCAGGAATACTCTCGCGGCACTCCCGTTACGAAACTAGAAAAAGTGGGCGCAGCGCCAAACCGGCGCGGAACCATGATCCACTTTCGCCCAGATGACGAGATTTTTGAAGAAGGCACACAACTCCGTGCCTCCAGACTCTACAAACTCGTTCGCTCAAAGGCTTATCTTTTCCGGGGCGTCGAAATCCGCTGGAAAGCTGCCCCCGAACTCATTAAAGATGATACCCCCGCAGAAGCAACCTTGCATTTTCCGGGCGGTCTCTCTGACTTTCTAGACGGCGTCATCGAGGGTCATGAGACTGTGACAACAGAGCCGTTTTCAGGACGGATTGAAATTGAAGGCGACCGCGGCCGTGTTGAATGGGCTATCGCTTGGCCTGTGGACAATATTTCGTTTCTGAACTCCTACTGTAACACGGTACCAACACCGGAGGGTGGCACTCACGAAGCTGGCTTTAGAACATCGCTTATGCGCTGCCTTAAAGCCTACGGTGAGATGATCAATAATAAGAAAGCAGCCCAAATCACGGCTGAGGATATTATGACTGGTGCGGCGGCTGTGCTGTCAGTGTTTATCCCGGAACCACAGTTTCAAGGCCAAACTAAAGAAAAGTTGGCAACACCGGAAGCAACGCGCGTTGTCGATTTAGCGGTTAAAGATCATTTCGATAACTGGTTGGCGACAGCACCAGATCAAGCCAATAATCTTTTGACTTGGATAGTTTCAAAATCAGAAGAACGCCTTCGCCGCCGCGCTGAAAAAGATACCAGCCGTAAAACAGCAACCAATAGATTACGACTACCTGGAAAACTTGCTGATTGTTCGCAACATGGAACCACAGATACAGAAATTTTTATCGTGGAGGGTGATAGTGCGGGCGGCTCAGCGAAACAGGGGAGGAACCGAAAAACACAGGCAATTTTACCGCTTAGAGGTAAGGTTCTGAACGTTGCCTCCGCTGTGGCGTCTAAAATTAAGGCCAACCAGGAACTTTCAG
>Ga0209081_1001184_pt1 | contig 15662 bp, 18 predicted proteins | sample GOMGulsemesocosm_4_FD_184636 | JGI IMG/M metagenome (GOLD analysis project Ga0209081, IMG submission 184636) | Methane-oxidizing microbial communities from mesocosms in the Gulf of Mexico - GOM15B Gulf of Mexico (SPAdes) (version 2) | ecosystem: Environmental > Aquatic > Marine > Cold seeps... | reverse complement strand
TAAGTTTTCCCACCGTTGATTAGGATCAAAAATAACTGTCATATCTGGTGCTGCTTTTTTAATCTCTTCACAAGTAGCAACTACATCATCTTCTAAATCAGCTTTAAATTTAATACTATCGTATCCCATATCAGCAAAGTTTTTAGCAACTGCTCCTACTTCTGATACTTCTCTATGTGAAGACCAAGAACCTACTTTTACTTTGTCTTGAAGAGGACCTCCTAGTAAGTCTACAACTCTAAGACCATGTGCTTTTGCATAAGCATCCCAAATTGCACATTCAAAACCATCATATTCTCTATACAAACCAATTGGTAGTTTTCTTAAACTTAAATCGTTTAAGTCAACACCCACTAGTGATTCTGCGATGCTCTCAACCAATGTTAAGTTGTGATCTCTATAAAATTCACCGAAACCAATGACGCCATTCTCAAGCTCCATTCGTACAATTAACTTTGGTAGTTCATCAAATTGTGCACTCCACCCATCACTCGCTTTTTTAATAACTGGTAACATGTGTAGTGGTTTATTGATACTTTTACTAGAAATCATTCCCTCTTTAGCTGGAACAATAACTTCTGTAAAATGAAAAGATTTAATTACGTTTTTCTTCATTTTTTCTCCTTAATGAAATCATAGCAGTTCAAAATTTTAATTAAACTTAAACAAAAGCACTAATTTGAATATTATTTGCTTTTTGTATATTCAATTATGACATTATTCTCTTCAGAATGCATCAATTATGAATATTATGAAGTTTAAAATTTTAATTTGTTTCATAATGAAACTTAATTTCATAAAATTACGTCAAAATTAAATAAAATTAAGCAAAATGAAAATAATAGTAGTCTTTTTTTGATGATATGAAGATTTTTGAGTTTTGATGAGGTCTTAATAAAGTATATCTATTTGATAGATATACTTTATATTAAATTAGAATTTATTGTTAGCTTTATCAACTTCAGCGATATATACTTTTAATAAATCTTTAGCTTTATTATCATATTTTTCTTCAATAAGTTTTTTAACAGCAGGTTGAGATACTTCTCTCATTCTAGTTAATTCTTTAGGAGATAAAGATGAGATTTTCATTTTTTTAGATAAATAAGCAAGTCCTCTTGAGTCTGAGTTAGCAATTGCTAGTGATACACCACGTCCAGCAATAGTTGCAGCTTGTGTTGCTCGTGAGATGATTTTCTTTTCTTCATCACTTAATTTATCGTAGAACTTTTTATTCATAGTAAATGTATACGGTGTGAATAGGTGATTAGATACTGTTAAGTATTTTTGTACTTCATAGAACTTTGCAAAAGATACCGTTGGAATTGGATTCATTTGTCCATCAATTACTCCTGTTTGTAAGCCAGTATAAACTTCTGACCATGATAAAGGATACGCTTGAGCTCCTAGAGAATTTAGAATCTTTTGGTGTGAAGCCAAAGTCATAGTTCTAATTCTTATTCCTTTAAAGTCTTCAAGTGTTTCAATTGGTCTTTTTGAGTTTGTAATCCCAAAGAAACCACCCGTGTCTGGAAAACCTAGAACTTTAACATCTTTTAATTCTGATTCAATATCTGAAGCCATTTCTTCACCAAATCGACCATCCCATACATTATAAGCAGCAGTATAAGAGTTAAAAGCAAACGGTAAATCAATAATACCAATTCTTGGGTATGAAGAAGCCATCGCTCCAACACTTGTTAGTGTAGCTTGGATGATACCTTTTCTAGTCATTGCCAAGTGTTCTTTTGAAGAACCTAATTGGTTAGATGGATACATCTCAACTTTAATTTCACCATTACTTGCTGTTTCAACAATACTTTTAAATGTTCCGGCAAAAGCATGTGCTGGATTTTCAAAAACATCTTCTTTGTTATCGTGACCAAACTTGATAATTGTTTGCCCATAAACTCCCGATGCAACTACAACTGATAATAACGCACTTGATAATAATTTTTTCATTCATTCTTTCCTTTTAATAATTGTTTATAAACTGTCCCCATTGAGTATTTTTTACTAAAATACTATACCTTTTCCTTGTATACTAAATACCTCCTCTGTAATATGTATCTATTGAGTTATTCCACAAAACCTAAGATTCTAGGAATATACAATGCTACTTCTGGTGAATAAGCAAATAAAAATAAAATACCTATTTCAACAATTAAAAACGGCCATAAACTCGTGGCGATTCTTTCCATTTTCTCACCTGTCACTGATGACAATACGAATAAACAAGCTCCAATAGGAGGTGTCATGAGTGAAATGTTAAGAGCTAAGACAAAAATTATCCCTGCATGTAAGGGATCAATACCTATATCAATAGTAATGGGTACCAATATAGGAGCAAGAATAATCAACATTGCGGTGATATCCATAATCATTCCAACTGCTAATAAAAACATGATAATAATCAACAGTATCAAGTGTGGATTGTCAGTAATACTAATAACTGCAGCTGTTAGTGCTTGTGGAATTTGTTCAAAACTTAAGTACCAACCTAAAATAGAAGCTGATGCAATAATCAGAAATATAACTCCACAAATACGAGCTGTACTTAATATGATGGCACTCAAAGCTTGAAAGTTTAAATTCTTGTAAACAAAAACTCCCAGAATTAATGCATAAGCTACAGCAATAGAGGCAGCTTCAGTTGGTGTAAATACACCAAAGATAATTCCACCTAATATAATCAAAGGCATAATTAGGGCTAAGTAAGCTTCTTTGAATGCTTCAATAATATCTTTAAGTCCTGCTTTTTCTGCTGCGATTGGATAGTTTTTTCTTTTAGATACTATTGTGATTACTATCATACAAGCAATACAAATAGCAATTCCTGGAAGAATACCAGATGCAAATAAACCACCAATGGAGACTCCCATAAGTGAACCATAAACAACCATTAACCCTGAAGGCGGAATAGTAGGTCCTATAATAGAACCAGCTGCTGTTACTGCACAAGCAAAAGGTCTATCATAACCAGCTTTTACCATGGCTGGAACGAGTGTTCGTCCAAAAGCTGCTGCATCACTGGTAGCTGCACCACTTACTCCTGCGAAAAATACAGAAGATATCATATTTGCATGGGCTAGGCCACCACGTTTATGTCCTACTAGAACATTTGCAAAATGTATAATCTTACTGGTGATTCCAATATGATTCATGATTTCACCTGCAAGAATGAAAAATGGCATGGCCAAAAATGGAAATAGATTTAAACCATTAAATATTTTTTGAGGTACGACAGACATGAAATCAAAACCAGAAATAGTCATAATACCAACAATCCCACTAATCCCCACAACAACACCAATTCTAAGACCTAAAATTAATAGGGTAAAAAATGTAAATAAAACAATCATGTGAAACTTCTCTCTTTTTGGTCTAAATCATAAACGTCAATATTTCCAAAATCCCTTACTCCTGTACAAATAACTTGAACACATGAAAGAAATGCAAACGTTGGAATACTTAAATAAGGAACAAACATACTTACTCCAATAATAGAGTCAACAAATTTACCTGCACCACCTTGCGCAAAATCAAAACCATAAATCATTATGATAAAGAAAAATATAAAAGTGATGATGTCCAGTATGGCTAGTACGGGCACTCTTAATTTTCTAGGCATTTTATTTAACAATAAAAAAAGTCCAATATGCTCTCTTTTTGCTAATGCTGATGGAACCGCAAGTAATACTGCCCAAATCATGAAGTATCTTGCCATCTCTTCTATCCAAGCTATCTCCCAACCAAAAACATATCTATCTAATACGCCTATCCAAACATCAACAACCAAAATCATTATAAGACCTATAATGATATACCCATTGATTTTACTTATAAAGTCACTGGCCTTACCAAATAACTTCTGTATATCTCTAAACATAAATTCCCACCCCTTTAACTGTATAGCAGTATTTTTGACAAAACATTAAACTCATATTAACCAATATGAAAATATAATGATTAATATAGATTCAAATGTTAGTGAAATAAAATCATAGCACTTCAAAATTATATTTAAACTTAAGTAAAGGAAGTAATTGAATATTAATCTGTATATTTATATTCATATGTGTAAAATATGTCTCTAAAATGAAAGTTATTTAGTTTGTGAACTTCAAAATTCAAAAATTAATTCAAAATGAAACTTATTTGTGTATAATAGAACAAATAAATATTCAAAAGGTATAGAAATGAAGATAATTGAAACATATAACACCAATAAAACTAAATTTTCGGCAGTTATTGAAAGATTAATGAAATATTTTAATCTAACACAATCAAAAGATTTAAGTGAACAATTAGGAGTAAACTATGCAACATTTTCAACTTGGATTAGAAGAGATAAAATTCCTTACGAATTATTGGTTGATTTATGTTTGAAAGAAAGTATATCTTTAGATTGGCTATTAGCAGGGGTTAAAAATGACAACTTGTATGGACAAGAGTCTAATGACGAAAATATTGTGATTAATAGTTTTGTAAACAAAGAACATAAGAATATTGATATCTTGGCGGTGGAAGAACATTTAAAAGATAAACATTATTTATCGGTGTCTCAAAATATTATTGATAGGTTCGCTGAGGGTGAAAAACTAGATGAACTTAAAATGGTCACAGTTGTTGGATCATCCATGAGTCCTACTATTAATAATGGGGATAAAGTTTTTATCAGTACTTTTGCCAAAGATGAAGAAATATATAACAGTATTATGTATTTAGTTGTATACAAAAATAGAACCTATATTAAACGAATACAAATTAATCCTGTTAATAAAAAAGTAAGATTAATTTCAGACAACGATAGATATGAAACCTTTGAAATCCCTGCGGATGAATTAGAGGATTTCAAAGTAATTGGTAGAATAATATTTAAATGTACATTTGAAGAAATTATATAAAAGGATAAAGATTGACCTATTTAGAGATATTAGAACAAACCCGTTTGATTGCTATTCTTAGAGGTATTAAGCCAAATGAAGTATTAGAAGTAGCACAAATTTTAGTTAAAAGTGGAATTAAGCTAATAGAGATACCACTTAATTCGCCACAACCATATGAAAGCATAAAAATACTAGTTGATTTCTATAAAGACTCTCCTGATATTTTAGTGGGGGCTGGCACTGTATGCGAAGCCAGTGATGTTGAAAAATTAAAAGATATAGGCGCTTCTTTGGTTATTTCTCCCAATGTTGATGTGGATGTTATAAGAAAGACAAAAGAGTTAGACTTGATTAGTATTCCTGGATTCTTAACTCCAAGTGAAGCTTACACAGCTATTAAGAATGGGGCAACTAGTATTAAGCTGTTTCCTTTTAAAAAGTTTGGAATTTCATATTACAATGATATAAAAGTAATTTTACCTCCTGATATGCCAATAATTGTTGTGGGTGGTGTAGATGAATCTAATATTGATTCTTGTTTAAATGACGGAATAAAATATTTTGGAATGGCAAGCTCATTATATAAACCCAATATGGATTTAAAACTTATTGAAGCAAAAGCAGAGTTTTTTGTTAAAGCAGTTAGAGCATCTTATGTCTAGTTTTATTATAGTTGACTGGGGAACAACAAATTTCAGAGCTTCTTTAATAGATAGTAATGATAATACTATAGATTCTATTTCTAGTAATGATGGGATGATGAGGTTTTCAAAAGACGAATTTCATCCCTTTTTAATCAAACAATTAAGTTCTTGGTTACAGAAAGATAAGTCACTGAAAATTTTTATGTCTGGTATGGTTGGAAGTCTAAATGGTTGGCTTGAAACCAAGTATTTACATTGCGATGTAACTTTAGATGAATTAAGTCAAAATTTGGTTCAAATTCCCAATATTGAGGAGTCAATTTATATTGTTCCTGGGGTTAAAACGTTAAAAAATGATTTAGTTGATTTAATGAGAGGGGAAGAAATTCAAATCTTTGGAGCTCTAAAAGAAAACAATATTAAAGATTGCGTCTTAATTTTGCCAGGAACTCATTCAAAGTGGGCACAAGTACAAAATGAGAAAATAGTAGACTTTAAAACAAATATGACCGGCGAAATATTTAATACTCTTGGTGAGCATACTATTTTGGCCAAATCAATTGAATCTAAAGAACTAAACTTAGATAGCTTTGAAAAAGGTCTTCTGCTATCACAAGAAAACGGTGGTTTATTAAATCAAGTGTTTCAAGTAAGAGCTCAGGCTAAGGATATAGGTGAGGATAATGTCTATTCTTTTTTATCAGGTATTTTAATAGGACATGAGATCAAAGAAATGAATACCTTATTTACAGTAAAGAGTGTACTTATTGTTGGAAATTCAACGCTTAATTCCTTGTATGAAAAAGCTTTAAAGACATATGATATTCAATCAAGTGTAGTTGACTCAGGTGTGGCTACTAGAAATGCAATGACATATATAAATAAAAAACAAAAGGTACAAAATGGCTAAGATAGCGGTAATTGGCGAGTGTATGGTAGAGTTGTATCAAGACCAAAAGAGTTTGTATAAACAGACCTTTGGAGGAGATACCTTTAATTGTAGTGTGTATTTAAAAAGAACCTTTAAAAAAGCACAAGTAGAATATATTACTGTGTTAGGAAAAGATGCTTTATCTAAAAAGATGTTAAACTTTTTTCATGATGAGAATCTAAAAACAACGTATGTAGATACCTTAGAAGATAAGAATCCAGGTTTGTATATTATTAATACTAAAAATGGAGAGCGAAGTTTTTCTTATTGGAGAGGGGAGGCTGCTGCTTGTGAATTATTCTTAACTAGCAGTCTTGATAAAATGAGTGAAGAATTACTGAACTTTGATATGATTTATTTCTCGGCTATTACTTTAGCCATTATGAGTGAAGAAGGACGAAACAATATGTTCCGAATTCTTAAAAAAGCAAGATCTTTAGGGGTTAAAGTAGCCTTTGATTCTAATTATAGACCAAGACTTTATAAAAACAGTGATGAAGCCAGAAAGATTTATAACCAAGCCATACATTATTGTGATGTGTTTTTACCTTCCATTGATGATGAAAAAGAATTATGGGGTGAATTAGATACCTATACTGTAATAGAGAAAGCAAAAAAAGCTGGCTGTTCTGAAATCGTCATTAAATGTGGTGCTGAAGATATTGTCTATTATATAGATGGATTTACAAAAACCATCAAAACCAAACAACTAAAAAATATCGTAGATTCCACTTCAGCTGGAGATTCTTTTAATGGTGGTTATCTAGCCAGTAGATTAAAAGGTAAATCAATTGAGAAATCAATTAAAACAGCCAAAAAACTAGCCTCAAAAGTAATCATGTATAAAGGCGCAATTATGCCAAAGGAAAAAAATGCATAAGATAATAAAACACTTCGAAGAATCACCCGTCATTCCTGTATTAACACTCAATGAAATCAACTCTTCTTTAAAAGTAGCAGAAGTTCTAATAGAAGAGGGATTAAGTAACTTAGAAATCACCCTACGAACTCCCAATGCCCTCAAATGTATAGAAGCCATCGCCAAAGAATTTCCCCAAGCAAATGTGGGAGCTGGAACCATTGTACGAAAAGAACAACTCCAACAAATTAAAGATGTGGGATGTACTTTTGCAGTGAGTCCTGGCTTTACTAAAATACTCGTACATGAAGCTAAAAGAATTGATATGCCATATTTACCAGGAGCATCCACTCCCAGTGAAATCATTGAATTATTAGAATTGGGCGTAACATTTCAAAAGTTTTTCCATGCGGGAAATTCAGGTGGATATAAAATGTTACAAGCTTATGCGAATATTTTTAGCGAGGTTAAATTCTGTCCTACTGGTGGGATTGGGGCTACGGATTTTAAGGACTATTTAAAACTGAATAATGTAGTATGTTTAGGTGGTTCATGGATGGTTCCTAATAAGGACGTTGAAAACATGAATATTTCAAATATAAAAAACGCTGCACATTTGATTATGAGTGGTATAAGGACATAATCTTTGTTTAGTAAAAACGGAATACCTTTATATATACAATTAAAAGAAAAAATTTTAAAAGACATTAAAGAAAATTATAAACCTGGCGATATTATATCAACAGAAGCAAAATTTGAACAAAGATATGAAGTAAGCCGAATAACTGTTCGAAAAGCCATTGAGCAATTAGAAAAAGATAATATTATTGAAAAGAAGCAAGGTAAGGGAACTTTTGTAAAAGAACAAAAGATTCTTTATCATGCGAACTCAATTGGCTCACTTACTCAGCGACTCACAAAACAAAATCATGCTTTAAAAACACAGTCTATAGCATATGAGATTATCAAAGGGGAGCATTACGTTAAAGATTTACTTAAATGTGACACCCTTTTATGTATCAAAAGATTTAGAGTATTAGACGATGTTCCTTTTGCATTGATGTTAAACTATTTAGATATTACAAAAGTTCCTAATTTAGAAGAAAATTTTAAAATAGAATCTTTATATACCTTTTTAAAAGAAGAATATTCAATAGAATTTTACAATGCTGAAGAAACAGTTGAAGCAAAAGATGCTACAAAAGATGAAGCAGAGAAATTGGGCATCAAAGAAGAAGCATCTTTATTATCTTTACACCGATTGTCTTTTGATAAAAACAATAACCCTGTTGAATTTTCTGACATCGTTATCAAAGCTAATATGTATAAACATAAAATAATTTTGTCCAATGACAAAATGTCTAATATGTAAATAGCATCTTGGCTATTTACATTCAAAATTTAGATCCTTCTATTTAGAAGCTACAATTAACTCTCAATTAACACCTATTCAAGAGACAAAATGATAAAATAATCACTTTATTCAAACTTTTATACTGAAAGTTTATACTTGATTAGGAACTTAAATGAAAATATCAGAACTTCTCTCTTCTAGTTCAACTAGAATCAAAACAGGTATTGTTTTAATACTCGTTGTATTATTAATAGGTTTTATTGATTCATATTTACTCATGTGGATTTTTCTAGGGGCATTGTTGGTTATTGCTTTAAATGAATCAATGATTTTATTTAAAATGAAAAGTGATTTAATATATGCGTATACTGGACTCATTTGGTTCGCTGCATATTTTTATCCAACCCCAGAAGATTTAATATTTGTTATAGCTGTTGTTTACGCATCTATATTGGCTTACACAAAAACATTAGATAAGAAAATGTTTTTACCTCTATTATATCCAACCGCTTCATTTTTGTTTTTATTGGCATTGTATGTTGAGTTTGGAGTTGAAGCACTTTTATGGTTGCTCGTTGTAGTTGCGGGTGCAGATATTGGAGCTTATTTTGTTGGAAAAGGTATGGGGAAACACAAGTTTTGTGAAACCAGTCCTAATAAAACTTGGGAAGGAGTTGCTGGGGGTATGATTGTATCTGCTATTCTTGGTACTTATTTTGCCCTTGATTTCTTATCCTTATTTGGAGCATTATTTGTTTCTGTAATTGTTGCTTTTGCTTCAGTGTTTGGTGACTTGTTTGAAAGTTATTTAAAAAGAGAAGCCGAAGTTAAAGACAGTGGAAATATCTTACCAGGTCATGGTGGAATACTAGATAGAACTGATGGATACTTGTTTGGTGGAATTATTATGTTGGTACTTTTAAGGGCTATGATTTGATTCTTTTAGGAAGTACTGGTTCTATTGGGGTAAATACCCTAAATGTAGCAAGACAATTTGATTTAAATATTGAAGTATTGGTTGCTGGTTCGAATATTGAGTTATTAAACAAACAAATAAAAGAGTTTAAACCTAATAAAGTGGTTATTGCCAAAAAAGAAGATATTCATAAAGTAAATCACACTGACGTAAGTTTTGGTGAAGACTCAATTTTGGATGTTATTGAAACTTCCACTTCTCAAACAGTAGTGAACGCACTTGTGGGTTTTTTGGGCTTAAGGCCAACACTAAAGGCTATGGAGTGTAATAAAAAAATTGCTCTTGCCAATAAAGAGTCTTTAGTGGTTGCAGGGAAGTTTATTGATAAAAGTAAATTAATTCCAATTGATAGTGAGCATTTTGGATTATGGTATTTGCTACAAGATAAAAAAATGCATTCCATGACGATCACTGCTAGTGGTGGATCTTTTCGTGATTATCCCCTTGAAAAACTAAAAGATGTCTCAATTAAAGAAGCATTAAATCATCCAAATTGGTCAATGGGAAATAAGATCACCATTGATAGTGCTACCATGACCAATAAATTGTTTGAATTACTTGAGGCAAAATGGCTCTTTGATACAACAAAACTAGATGCAATAATTGAAACAAAATCTCTCATACATGCCATGATAAATTTTGAAGATGGAAGTACAACGGCACATTTTGCAGATGCAAATATGAAACTTCCAATTGCTTATGCTTTAAAAGGTAAAGTTGACGTACCTATTTTAAAACATATAGATTTACTTGAAGTGGGTTCTTTAGAGTTTAAGAAAATTGAAACTTCACGATATCCCATCTGGGAATTAAAAGACGAATTATTAACTAACCCACAATTGGGTGTTGTTTTAAATGCTGCCAATGAAATAGGGGTTGCTAAGTTTTTAAATAATGAAATAGGTTTTTTAGATATATCTACTATGAGCAATAATGCTGTAAATAAATTTAATAATATTAAAGTAAATACTTTAGAAGATATTTTTGAAATTGATAAAGAAGTAAGGAGATATTGTGCCACTTGATTTAATAGTTCCTTTTGGAGTGCTTTTTGTGCTGGTAGTATACTTTATGTTTACTCGACAACAGTTTGAGAAAAACGTAGTAGATATCTATGAAGAAAAATTCGAGGAGTGGAAAAAACACAATCCTTCCGATGAATCTTTAGAGAAAATTGAGTGCAAAGAGCTGGTCGGTTTGGTTTTTAAAACTGGATATAATGTAGACATAGAACTATTTGATGAAAAGGCAAAAGACAGAATTTCTAGAGGAAAGTTTAACATTAAGGATAGGTAATGAAATTAATATTATTACTTTGTATGACAAGTATATTACTTGTTGCAAACCTAAAACGTGATAATTCTAGGGGACAAGTTGTTGACGAAACAACACAATTGGTATGGATAGATAATATTGATGTGGTTCGTGTTCAAATGAGTCATAAAAAAGCGGTGCCTTATTGTGAATCATTAAGTTATGCGGGAAAATCTACTTGGCGAATTCCTACTCTTGAAGAGTTTAAAACAATTGTAGACAAAACAAATTTAGAAACATATATTAATAAAGCTTTTAAATACAACGTACCTACTGGATATTGGGCTTTAAAAGCGCATGTGAGAACCTTTTGGTTTTATGCGGATTATATGAATTTTGTCAGCGGAACAGGATATTATGATAATAGAAATAAAGATAAATTTATCCGTTGTGTTAGAGATAAATAAGGGTATGAATGCAGAATAAAAGAGTTTTAATAATTCATGGTTGGGGTGGAAGTGATTATCCTCACTGGCAAGCTTGGTTAGCAAGTGAATTGATTAAGCAAAACTATGTGCTTAGCTTTCCTTCTCTTCCCAAGAGAGACCTTCCTAATTTTAAAGAGTGGTGTGAGTGTGTGAAAAAAGAAGTACTACATTTTTCCCCTGATATTGTAGTTTGTCATTCACTTGGAAATATTTTGTGGTTTCATTTGTTAGAAACACTTGACATTAAACCTCTTGAAAAATTGTTATTAGTAGCTCCTGTGCGAAAAGATTGTGAAGTAGAAGAGTTAAAAGATTTTTTCCCATATAAAGTACCGCAAAATTTGAAAACAAATAAAGCTCTACTGATGGTATCAACAAATGACATATATATGAACTTACATGAGGCGAGTGAATTACAACACGAGTTAAATGTAGAAATGCGAATATTAGAAAATGCAGGACACCTAAATGCAGACAGTGGATTTGGTGAATTTAAAGAAGTATTAGATTGGATAAATGAATAATGATTTTAAGCATAGAATCAAGTTGTGATGATAGTTCCATTGCAATAACAGATATAAAAACAAAGAAACTGATATATCACAAAAAAATTTCACAAGAATTAGAACACAGCGTTTATGGAGGGGTCGTTCCTGAATTGGCTGCCAGGTTGCATGTGGAAGCCTTACCTAAGATTTTAGAAGAATGTAAAATGTATTTTAAAGATCTAAAAGCAATTGCAGTTACCAATGCTCCTGGACTTTCAGTTACACTAATGGAAGGTGTGATTATGGCTAAGGCCCTGAGTCTTTCTTTGGATATTCCAATCATTGCTGTAAATCATTTAAAAGGGCATATATATTCACTGTTTATTGAGCAAGAAGCAGTACTTCCTTGTACAATTTTATTGGTATCTGGTGGACATACTCAAATTATTGAAGCTTCAAGTTTAAATGAGATGAACATAGTAGCATCAACCATTGATGATAGTTTTGGCGAAAGTTTTGATAAGGTATCTAAGATGTTAAAGATGGGTTATCCTGGTGGTCCAGTTATTCAAGAGTATGCTTTAAAGGGTGATGAAAATAAATATGAATTACCCATTCCACTTAGACAATCACCTAAAATAGAATTTTCATATTCTGGACTTAAAAATGCAGTGCGATTACTTATTGAAAAGTGTGAACCACTTGATGATCAAAAAATCTCGGACATCTGTGCCTGTTTTCAAAAAACTGCAGTGGCTCATATCATGCAAAAAACAAAAAAACTATTTAAAATTAAAGCTCCCCAAAACTTTGCTATAGTTGGAGGCGCAAGTGCTAACATATATTTACGAACTCAAATAGAAGACTTGTGTAAAACACATAAAACAAATTTATATTTAAGTGAATTAAAATATTGTTCTGATAATGCAGCAATGATCGGTCGAGTTGCCATTGAGCAATATCACAATAATGAATTTATATCTTATGAAGATATTGATATACAAGCTAGAATAAAGGTAATGTGATGAAACTTTTTGAAATGGGTGCCAATCTTGATGGGGATGCTTATGATACCTCAAAAGAAACCAAAAAGAAGAACACAGCTAAAAAGGCATCAAATAAATTAGAGCCAAAAAATCAACACCAACTGGTATTTACTTATGAAAAAAGAAAAGGTAAACCAGTTACTTTAGTAGGGCGATTTTATTTATTAGAAAAAGAAAAAAAAGAAGTATTAAAACTATTGAAAAAGAAACTGGCTTGTGGCGGTGCTATCAAGGAAGAATGGATTGAGTTACAAGGTGACGTAAAAGATAAAATAAAAGAGATATTAATAAAAGAGGGTTGGAAGTTTAAATAAATACTAAATATCTTATTTGGTATAACTATGGAGCTATATGATGCAAAAAGTATTTGATGAAGTAAATACCTTAGATAAAAGGTGTTACCAAGAATTTGGTTTAAGTGAAGATATACTTATGGAGCATGCTGCGGACTCTATGTTTGGATATATACAAGCGAACTGTGTTAGTAACGAAAATATTCTTATTGTTTGTGGATCAGGTAATAATGGTGCAGATGGAATTGCACTTGCCCGATTGTTATATGGTAAATATGATGTAAACATTTATCTTCCCTTTGGCTCTAAATCACATATGAGTCAACTTCAGTATAAAAGAATTAAACTACTTGGTATCAAAATTATTGAAGATTTAAGTTCACTGGGAATTAGCCATACCCCCAACGTCATTGTTGATTGTCTTTTTGGATCAGGTTTATCTAGAGACTTAGATAAAGAATCCCAAAAACTTATTAAATTACTGAACTCTTTGTATGCCACAAAAATTTCATGTGACATTCCTTCTGGAATAAACAATCAAGGACAAATAAGTACAACATGTTTTAGAGCAAATACTACTATTACTATGGGAGCACTTAAAACACAACTATATTCTGATGTGGCAAAAGATTATGTTGGTAATATTTTGGTTGCAGATTTAGGCGTTCAAAGAACTAAATATGAAAGTAAAACAAATACCTATCTATTAGATGAACTAGATATGGAAGTTCCCTATAGGACAGTTCAAAATTCCCATAAGGGCAAATATGGACATCTAAGTGTTGTTGTTGGGGAAAAACGTGGTGCGGGAATTATTGCTTGTGAAGCAGCATTTGCATTTGGTGCTGGATTGGTTACTGCTGTTTCTCATGAAAATTTAAATATTCCCTTACATATAATGCAAAATCATACTCTTCCAAGTAATTGTACCTCTGTAGCAGTTGGAATGGGATTGGGACGTTATGAATCCAAAGAGTTGTGTAAAATTTTTGATAATCAAATAGCCAAGGTTATTGATGCCGATTTATTTTATGATGAAATTATTCTAACAGTTTTAAATAAAGATAATATTGTTTTAACTCCACATCCAAAAGAGTTTTGTGCACTGCTGAAATTATGTGGTCTTGTGGATATTAGTATTGAAGAACTTCAAAATAATCGATTTAAATATCTTCGTATATTTGGCGAAAAATATCCAAAAAGCGTATTACTTTTAAAAGGTGCCAATAGTTTAATCATATATGAAAATACCATATACATTAATAACTTTGGAAACGTAGTATTGAGTAAAGGCGGAAGTGGGGATGTTTTAAGTGGTTTAATTGCTTCTCTTTTAGCACAAGGATACAATGGAGTAAATGCTTGTATTAGTGCCTCTTTGGCCCATTGTATTGCTGGTAATAAGTATAGCAAGAATAATTATTCTCTCACCCCTGCTGATTTGATTGAAGGAATAAAAGTATTATGAAGTTTTGTATCATCCAAACAACATGTGCTTCTAAAAAAGAAGCAAAAAAAATAGCAAAAATATTGATTGAAAAGAAATTAGCCGCTTGTGTTCAGATTTCAAGCGTTGAATCTTTGTATATGTGGAATAAAAAACTATGTACTGATAAGGAAAAATTACTATTTATCAAAAGTAAAACTAAACACTTTGAAAAAATTGAAAGTGAAATTAAAAAAAATCATAGCTATGATTTACCCGAAATTATTAAAATAGACATAAACAATGGAAGTAAAGAATACTTGCAGTTTATAGGTGAAAGTTGTTAAGAAGTAGTGAGCTAGTTGCTATTACAAGAGTAAATATTACAAATCCTAAAAAAACTTTATAACTTCTCTACTTGATTGCTGAATATGTTTCTAATTTTTTCTATTATAAAAAGATAAAAAGTTCTACTTCTATTGTGTTTTTATTATTTTCCTCGTTTTAAGTATCTTTACTCTACTCATCGATAGTTTTAACTCAATAAAATACCATTCTATCTAATCTTAGAAAACCTTTTGAAGTGCTTTCAAAGATAAAGGAAAGGCATCAAATAGCGATAAATCAGCCAATTTAAAAGAATTTACAAATTTGTACAAAAAAGCCTTGACTTTATTTTAAAAACATCATATAATTCCGTCCACTTTTTGAGAGAAACAACTTAAAAAGTTACCAGTCGGAGTGTAGCGCAGCCTGGTAGCGCACCTGGTTTGGGACCAGGGGGTCGAAGGTTCGAGTCCTTTCACTCCGACCATTTTTATTTAGACGGTAGGTATAGCTCAGTCGGTTAGAGCATCTGGTTGTGGTTCAGAGGGTCGCCGGTTCGATTCCGGTTACTTACCCCATTTTATATTGTTGCCTCCTTAGCTCAGCTGGATAGAGCAACGCCCTTCTAAGGCGTAGGCCACACGTTCGAATCGTGTAGGGGGTACCATTTTTTGATTTAGTTTATCT
>Ga0209081_1001176_pt1 | contig 15697 bp, 15 predicted proteins | sample GOMGulsemesocosm_4_FD_184636 | JGI IMG/M metagenome (GOLD analysis project Ga0209081, IMG submission 184636) | Methane-oxidizing microbial communities from mesocosms in the Gulf of Mexico - GOM15B Gulf of Mexico (SPAdes) (version 2) | ecosystem: Environmental > Aquatic > Marine > Cold seeps... | reverse complement strand
CGCTTTAATGCGTCGATCATAACCAGTAGTTCCATTACATGATTATTGGTTGGCGCGCAGGTGGGCTGAATAATAAACACATCTTTACCACGAACATTCTCAGCAATTTCAACCATGATCTCGCCATCACTGAACATTTCGACGCTTGCCGAACCCATGGTCATATTCAAATAGCGAACAATTTGGTCTGCTAATACTTTATTTGCATTACCCGAGAATACCATGATGCTGCTATCAATCATGCTTGGCTCCTGATGTTAAATTTGTGAGACACTTTGACTTAATTGAATGGCTGGGGCGCCAGGATTCGAACCTGGGATGCGGAGATCAAAACCCCGTGCCTTAACCACTTGGCCACGCCCCAATTTTTCAATTAATAAAGAATTATACCTGATTTTTAAGGTTATTTAACACTGTATGCAAAGGTGATTCATTTACACCTTGTGCAATAAACATATTCCAGCTTTTTGGTAACTTAGTCTGTAAGTCAACGACTGCTTGACGATTATCGAAAACGGCAAACATACTAGAACCTGTTCCTGTTAAAAAAACCTTTTCGAATCCTGAAAATTGCTGATAGATCCGATCAAACTCTTTGTTAATTTCTCTAACAACAGACAAACAATCATTTTGTGTTTGCCCTTCGAGAAAGTCGCGTATTGTGATGGCTGAACTATCTCGTGTCAAACGGTTATGTGTAAAAATTTCTTTTGTTGAACTGTGAACCTCTGGATTTACCACTAAATACCACCGTTCAGGTAGTGAAATTGGTGTGATTTTATCACCCACTCCTTCCGCCCACGCTGAGCTTCCTTTTATAAACACAGGTACATCCGAACCAAGTGATAAACCCAGTTCTGCTAATTCATCTATTGATAAGCCTGTTCCCCATAAAAAATTAAGCACCATTAGTGTCGTTGCCGCATCAGAACTACCACCTCCTAAGCCAGCCCCCATGGGTAAGACCTTTTTAAGGTTAATATCGACACCTAGCTTAACCTCCGTTTTCTCTTGTAATAACTTAGCAGCCTTTATAACTAGGTTTGTTTTATTTTCAACACCAACCAGTCCATCTACCAAACTAATACTCTTATCGTCAGTTACTACAAAGTTTAGCCAATCACAAACGGCAATTAACTGGAACACAGTTTGCAGATCATGATATCCATCATCTCGCCTACCGGTAATTCGCAACATTAAATTTAATTTCGCTGGTGCTGGCCACCATAACTCTGACCATACCTGATCTTTATTTGCCATTAAGTCCACTCATCTACTATCAATTTTATTTTCAATGAACCTCTTTGCAAGCTGATTTTAGTCGGCAGCCAGATACCATTAACTAATGAATATCTAGCCAAGCTCACCAGCCACTCTTGCTGCCTTATTGACTGCACAAAACCTTTATTATCAAACATAACCACAGCTTCCCCAAAAGGGTCCCGCACTCCTCTAATCCAATACTTCAGGCCTTCGAATGGCGGCTTAAAACCCACCATCTGCATTATTTCAGTTTCTTTTTTTAACTCTGGTATACCTTTCTCATTCACGATAACGAACATGCCATCATGATAATGCAACTCACCTAAAGTACCGGTTAATAAACTAGAAAATTGCCACGTATCACCACCTGAAGAATGCCGCCAATCGAGGTGACTATGCCAAGATTTCTTGGGCTGGATAACGGCTATACGGCCATCTATCACCCAGTTATCGACAGCTAATATTCTCTCAGTATTCAGTACTCGGTCAACTTTACTTACTTTATTCTCGATAGGAGAGACCAATGCGCAAGCACTTAAAAAAAAGGAGCTGACCATTAAGACAAAAAAACACCTCATCGTAATTTTTTTGATATTTCTTTACTGAATTTATCGTCGGGATCTTGTTTTACCGCTTCTAACCACAGTTTTCTTGCTTCCTCTTCACGGCCCAACATCCAAAGTGCCTCACCAAGGTGGAAGGCTATCTCAGGTTGTGGCGCCTTTCGATAAGCCTTTTCAAGTAATTCTAGCGCACTCTCATATTGGCCTGTACGATAATAAAGCCAACCCATACTATCCATGATCGCCGGATCTTCGGCCCTCAGTTTCAGCGCTTTTCGCAAGTAACCTTCTGCTTCTTCAAATCTAAAGGTCATTGATGCGATAGAGTAGCCTAGCGCATTCAGAGCATTAACATTATTTGGCTCTTTCTCTAAAATCATTTTCAAGTCAGTCTCAACAAGGCCGATGTTTTCAAGTTCTGCGGCGGCTATTGAGCGCGCATAACGAAGAATCAGATCATCTGGCTTTTCATCTATAGCATGATTCATTAGCACCAACATATCTTCAGGCTTATCAGCATCAAACAACATTTCACCTTCCAGAACATAAAAGTGCGTCGCCTTCTTAGGGGCCACTCTGCGTAATTCCTGCAAAACTGCCCTAGCTTTTTGGATCTCACCCTGCTTGCCCATTGATGCTGCCATCGCAACCCTGGCTTCGATATATAACACCCCATCACCCACACGGCTAAGCCAACGTATAGATGATTCAAAATCACCTAAAATAGAGTAAATCTCACCCAAATAGTAAGCTGCTTTGGCTTCATAAGAAGGCACTTTATGTAAAATTAAAAATTCTTCAATAGCTGCTTCCGACTTATCTAGCTTTAGGTAAACCAAAGCCAATGAAAGTCTTGCTTCATTGCTGGATTCATCTTGTTTTACAATATTAGAAAACACCTTTTCAGCATCTGGATAACGCTCCAGCTTTGCCAATAATTGTGCATATGCCATTCGAAGACGATTATCATCTAGTTTATTATTGGCTTGCTCCAGGACACTTAAGGCTTTAACTAGCTCCCCCTTTACCACAGATATACGCGCCAATTGCATATAAGCAACTGGCCAGTCGCTACCTAACTCTACAGCCTTTAACGCACTTTGATTTGCCAAATCCACATCCTTATGGCGCAATATAATTTGTGACTTAGCTAAATAACCTCCAGCATCCTCTGGCGTTGCAGTAATTAAACCATCTATGACTGCTAATGCCGTTTGTTTATTGGCAGCCTTGGAAATAATTTCACCAAGCGCCAATAAACGATTACGTTGAGAGCCTTGACCTTCTTTTAGTAAAACCAGCGCTTGCTGAAGGCTGTTTTTTGAATCACCTGCTTGCAGATAAACATTAAAGGCTAGCCGCGTTACTTCAAGGGATTGCTTACCAGCATTCAGTAGAATATCGATTACCGATACAGCAGCAGCCACATCTTTACTGTAGAGAGCTATTTGTACTGCACGTAACGCAACAGCAGGATCCTTTGAACGTTTGGCAGCAGCAACATAGAAACCTGTCGCCATATTAAAGTCGCCTCGTTGACCCAAGAGCTCCCCACCTAGAATCCCATATAGCAACTCAGCACTAATCTGAGTTTCGACTTCCTCCAAAACTGGCTTCTCTATGATTTGGCTCGGCACAACACCTGCCTCATGCATAGCAATACTACCAGCACTGGAGCCTTTATCTATAGGTATTGAAGTACAGCCAAACATTACCAGCAAGGCACTTCCAAGCAACAATTGTTTTACAAACATGGTTTACCATCAGCTCATTAATAACTTATTAGCTACTATAGCAACCACTCTGCTTGCTGCCTACCTTGAAAAAAGCAAACCAATCTAATTTCCCACATAAATTGGCACAATTAGCCATAAAGCTGACAGGCCGGCCGTACAACGCTATAATCGCTCGTCTATAGATACCACTTTTTTCACCCTATGCTTTTAACGCTTGGCCTTAATCATACAACTGCGCCTTTGGACTTCCGCGAGAAGCTCAATTTTGCGCCTGAAAGTCTTGGTCAATCCCTGAAATCAATCACTCAACTTGAGAGCGTTAAAGAAGCCGCCATTTTATCTACCTGCAATCGTACTGAAATTTATTGTGGCTTAGCTCAAGAAAAACCTGAAGAGCTGGTCAACTGGCTTGCCGAACACCATAAAATTGACCCTAAAAAACTACATCAATACCTTTACCACCATGTAGATCAGCAGTCTATCGTACATATGTCTCGCGTTGCCTGCGGACTTGACTCGATGATTTTAGGTGAGCCACAAATTCTTGGGCAAATGAAATCCGCCTATCAATCCGCAAATGAAGCAGGCACCTTAGGAAAGTATTTAGGCAAACTCTTTCAGCATACTTTCCAAGTAGCTAAAAAAGTTCGTACTGACACCGCCATTGGGTCAAGCCCCGTTTCTGTCGCGTTTGCTGGTGTCAAACTTGCCCAACAAATCTTTGGCAACCTAGATAAAAGTACCGCTCTACTGATTGGTGCGGGCGAAACAATCGAATTAACTGCCCAACATTTAAAAGAGCAAAACATTGGTAATATTATCGTTGCTAATCGAACCGTTGAAAAAGCTCACCTGATCGCTGAAAAAAATAGTGGTTACGCTATTTCTATTAAAGAAATACCTGATCATTTAGCTGAGGCTGATATTATCGTTTCTTCAACGGCCAGCCCTCTCCCTATTTTAGGCAAAGGTAGTGTTGAAACGGCCCTTAAGAAGCGCAAGCATCGCCCCATGTTTATGATTGATTTAGCCGTACCTCACGATATTGAAACTGAAGTTGGCGAACTGAGCGACGTATACCTATATAACGTTGATGACTTAAAAAATGTTATTGATGATGGCATGAAAACCCGCCTAGAGGCAGCTGAGCAAGCTGAAAACATTATTGATTCACAAGTCGCCCAGTTTCAAACTTGGATTCGCGCCCAAGGTGCCGTATCAACCATTCAAAAATTACGTGAACATGCTGCAGGCACCCAGCAAGATGTATTAAAAAAAGCCTTTAGCGCTCTCGATAATGGCAAACCAGCCAATGAAGTTATTGAACAGCTTTGCCATGTTCTCACCAATAAATTATTACACTCACCGCTTAGCCAATTAAAACAAGCTGCTAGCGATGAGAACACCGAACTGCTTGACGCAGCACATAAACTTTTTAATTTAAAAAAATAACACTGTGAATTTATCAATCTTAAATAAGCTTGATGCGCTATCTGAGCGCTTTGAGGAAATAGCCCATTTACTCTCTGAGCCAAGCACGCAAAGCGATCAGAATAAGTTTCGCTCACTTAGCCAAGAATATGCTCAGATCAATCCCATCGTTGATGAGTATAAAAATTATTTAGCCACATTAGAAGATAAAGAAGCGGCTAATGCCATGCTAAAAGATTCTGATGCTGATATTCGTGAAATGGCGAAAGACGAATTAAAAGAGGCGCAGGCTGCTCTTGACGAGCAACAAAAGAATCTGCAAGTTTTGATGCTTCCCAAAGATCCTAATGATGGCAAAAATGCCTTCTTAGAAATACGGGCTGGAACAGGTGGCGCTGAAGCCGCTATTTTTTCTGGCGACCTATATAAAATGTACTTAAGATTTGCCGAAAAGAAAGGCTGGACGTTTGAAATCATCAATGAAAGTCATGGCGATCATGGTGGTTATAAAGAAATTGTTGCTCAAATCAGTGGCAAAGATGTGTATTCGCAGCTAAAGTTTGAATCCGGCGCTCACCGTGTCCAACGTGTACCTGAAACAGAATCCCAAGGCCGAGTCCATACATCAGCCTGTACCGTCGCGATCATGCCAGAAGCTGATGAAATTGACGAAATTGATATTAATCCTGCTGATTTACGGGTTGATACCTTTCGTGCCTCTGGTGCGGGTGGCCAGCACGTTAATAAAACCGACTCCGCAGTACGGCTAACCCATCTTCCTACCGGCACCGTTGTAGAATGTCAGGATGAGCGCTCTCAGCATAAGAACAGGGCGCGCGCGATGTCGCTTTTAAAATCAAGAATACTCGCCGAAGAGCAAAATAAAATCGCCTCTGAACAGGCTGAATCGCGCAGACTTCAAGTCGGTAGTGGTGACCGGTCTGAGCGAATCCGAACCTACAACTACCCACAAGGCCGGGTAACGGACCATCGTATTAATCTAACCCTATATAAATTAGATGAAGTGATGCAAGGTAACCTTGATCAAGTAGTTGATCCACTAATCCAAGAGCACCAAGCGGATCTACTGACCCAGTTAGGCTCTAACGATAGTTAAAACAACGATGCTTGTTTATTCGAAAACCAGCATTCAGGCGTTATTATCTGAAAGCTGTAGAGCACTCAAAGATAGTTCTAGCCCGATGTTAGACAGTGAGGTTTTGCTTGCTTTTTGCTTTAATAAGAACCGTTCGTTCTTTCGCGCATGGCCTGAAAAAATTGTGCCTGAGGCCATTTTTAATCAGTTCGCATTACTCCTCAATGAGCGCATTAAAGGTGCGCCAATTGCCTATTTAACGGCTGAAAAAGAGTTTTGGTCACGCTCTTTTTTTATCACAGCTGATGTACTTATTCCAAGACCTGAAACTGAGCTTCTGGTTGAAATCGCATTAGCACTCATCCCTGCTAATGAAAAAATGGTCATTGCTGATCTAGGCACAGGTAGCGGCATTATTGCCATAACACTTGGCTTAGAACGCCCAGCGTGCGAAATATTAGCCATTGATAAAAGCACCGCAGCATTAACCATTGCTAAAAAAAATGCCGCCAATCTACACACTAGAAATATTACTTTTTTAGAGGGCAGCTGGCTTCAAGGTATTCATAATGCTTCGCTTGACCTTATCGTTAGTAACCCACCCTATATTGATGCCGAAGACGAACATTTGCAGCAAGGCGATGTTAAATTCGAGCCAAGCTCTGCACTTATCGCTGACAACCAAGGCTTAGCCGATTTCCAACTCATTATTGAACAGGCCTCTAATGCTCTGAAACCAAGAGGCCTACTTGTTTTTGAACATGGCTTTGAACAGCACCAGCCTATTCAAGAATTGTTCAAAAAAGCTGGTTTTACAGATATAAAAACCTATCAAGATTTGCTTGGCCACCCACGTGTCACACAAGGACAATGGAATGGTTTGGATTTATAGGTATAATGCGCCCGCAGATACCATCAAACGAACATTAGAATAACCAAGAACCTTATGCCTCAAAAAGAAATCACATTGCCTCGCAAACTTGTTAATGACCTATTACACCAAGCTCAGTTAACGCCGAACCTAGAGGTATGCGGATTTATCAGTGCCAAGGATGGATCCCCTAAACAGGCATACCCGATCAAAAATATTGCTAGCATGCCTGAAACACGCTTCCTAATGGACCCTGAACAGCAGCTTGCAACAAGTAATCAAATCAAAGCCGAGGGTGATGAACTGTTTGCCGTTTATCACTCACACCCAACGTCAGCAGCTAGGCCATCCATTCGAGATGCCGAACAAGCACCCTTAGACGACTTATATTATTTAATTATCTCTCTAAATACAAAAGGTGTTCTTGAGATGCGTTGCTTCCACCTTTCTCATGATGAAAACATCGTAGAAGCACGGCTCGTGATGAGTGAGAGCTAACCCCTTATTCAGTGGCGCTGGGCTTTGTTCCTGAAGAACGGCTATTCTGCAAATAATTAAAAATTGCTTTCTTCATTTTCTTTTTAGATTCAGCATCCTTAAAGTCACTTAACACATGCGCCTCTTGATAAGCTTGAATAGCTTCCTCATACCTAGCCAAATGCATTAGGCCATCCCCTACTAAGACCCAACCCTTTACCGTTGGCTTGGTTGCTAGTTTCTCTTTAATCCTCTCTATCTGCGCTTCAACCTCGGCATCAGCATTCTTAACGCTGCTACTTGCCACTGCTTGATTAGTTTCAATTGATTGAGAGCTTTGTTTTGGCTGCGCCACACATGCCACAATGACTGATACCAATGCTAATAAAAAAACCTGTTTATATTTATTCATTTTTCCTCCTAGTTATTCGCCTTTCAATTTTTGTTGTAATAATCTATTAACTTCTTGCGGGTTTGCTTTACCTTGAGTTTGCTTCATAACACTACCAACAAAGAAGCCTAACATTTTGGTTTTACCGGCACGAAATTGCTCAACTTGGGGCTGGTTATCAGCCATTATTTGATCAATTATTTTCTCTAACGCACCACTATCAGAAATTTGCTTCAAGCCTTTACGGTCAATTACCTCATCCGCAGCTTCATCACCATTCCACAGCTCTTCAAAAACCTCTTTCGCTATTTTGCCAGAAATTGTTTGATCTGCAATTCGCACCAATAAACCCGCTAGTCGTTCAGCACTTACCGGGCTCTGTGTAATATCGAGGTTTTGTTGATTCAAGCCTGCGCTTAATTCACCCATCACCCAGTTTGCACAGAGCTTTGCCTCACCACAAACACCTACAACTGCTTCGTAATAATCTGCCAATGCACGTTGGCTAGTTAATATATCTGCATCGTAGACCGTTAATTGGTATTGATCAACGAAGCGTTGCTGTTTTGCTTCTGGTAATTCTGGCAATAATGCCTTCATTTCACTCAGTAACGCTTCTGTTATTTCTACTGGTAACAAGTCTGGATCGGGGAAGTAGCGATAGTCATTAGCTTCTTCTTTTGAGCGCATTGAACGTGTTTCGTTTTTATTTGAATCATAAAGGCGTGTCTCTTGAACAATCTTGCCACCCGATTCTAAAATATCAATCTGCCTTTCAACTTCATGATTAATTGCTTTTTCAATATATTTAAAAGAATTCAGGTTTTTAATTTCAGCTCGTGTGCCATATTCTTCTTGGCCAACTGGCCTTACCGATACGTTAGCATCACACCGGAATGAACCTTCTTGCATATTGCCATCACAAATTTCAATATAGCGTACCAAGGTATGGATCTTTTTCATGTACGCTACCGCTTCTGCCGCTGATCTCATATCTGGCTCTGAAACGATTTCTAACAAAGGTGTACCTGCTCGGTTTAAATCAACACCGGTCATCCCTTGAAAATCTTCATGCAGTGATTTACCTGCATCTTCTTCTAAATGCGCACGCGTTACCCCAATCGTTTTCACTTCTCCATCAACCGTAATATCAATATGCCCTATACCAACGATGGGTAAGTCAAACTGGCTGATTTGATAGCCTTTTGGCAAATCAGGGTAGAAATAGTTTTTTCGTGAAAATACTGAAAAAGCGGCGATTTCAGCTTCAATGGCTAAACCAAATTTTACCGCCAGTCGAACTGCTTCTTGATTCAGCACTGGTAAAGTGCCAGGCATCCCAAGATCTAAGGCACATGCTTGTGTATTTGGTTCTGCACCATATGCGATAGATGCTGATGAAAATATTTTAGATTGTGTCGATAATTGAGCATGAATCTCTAAGCCGATAACTGTTTCCCATTGCATATTGCTTACTCCTGCCCAAAACCAGTTGGCACACGTGTATGCCAATCTGTTTGCTGTTGATATTGATGTGCCACATTAAGTAGTTTAGCTTCGTTAAAATAATTACCAATTAGCTGCATGCCGACTGGCTTATCATCGACAAAACCACAAGGAACCGACATTCCCGGAAGTCCAGCTAGGTTAACCCCAATGGTAAAGATATCCGATAAATACATAGAGACTGGATCATCTGTTTTAGCTCCAACACCAAAAGCTACTGAGGGCGCTGTCGCACTGGCAATAATATCTACTTCTTTAAAAGCTTCTATAAAATCATTACGAATTAAACGGCGAACTTGTTGAGCTTTTTTGTAATAAGCATCGTAATAACCGGCTGATAACACATAAGCACCAATCATAATTCGCCGCTTTACTTCCTCTCCAAAACCTTCACCTCGTGAACGCTTATATAGGTCTTCAAGATCTTTCGGGCTATCACAACGGTAGCCATAACGAACCCCATCAAAACGTGATAAGTTTGCAGAACATTCTGCCGGAGCGACCACATAGTAGGCTGGCACGGATAAACCAATATTTGGCAAACTTATTTGTTTAATAATCGCACCGGCTGATTTTAATACATCAACCGCTTCGTCTACCTTCGCACGGATAGCAGGATCGAGATCATCAGCAAAGAACTCTTTTGGCAAGCCAACAGTTAAGCCTTTAATTGATTTATTCAAATCAGCTGATAAGTCATCTACCGGCCGTTCCAAACTGGTTGAATCTTTAGGGTCGAAACCAACCATTGCTTCTAACATGATAGCGGCATCTTCTGCACTTTTTGACATCACACCGCCTTGATCAAGGCTTGAAGCAAAGGCAATCATCCCATAACGTGACACCAAACCATAGGTTGGCTTAATACCCGTTATCCCACAAAAAGCTGCTGGCTGGCGAATAGAGCCACCCGTATCAGTACCACTTGCTATTGGCGCTAGCCTTGCCGCAACTGCTGCAGCTGAACCACCAGAAGAACCACCGGGTACTAATGAGGTATCCCAAGGATTTTGAACTGAACCATAAAAACTGGTTTCATTTGATGAGCCCATCGCGAACTCATCCATATTGGTTTTACCCAACATCACGGTGCCCGCTTGATTAAGCTTTTCTACCACTGTCGCGGAATAAGGTGAAATAAAGTTATCTAACATTTTCGAACCACAGCTAGTTCTTAAGCCTTCGGTGCAAAAAATATCTTTTTGCAACAGGGGTATGCCAGTCAAAATTCCTGCATCACCAGCTGCAATAATTTTATCCGCATTAACAGCAGCTTTTTTTGCTCCCTCTGTATTTAGTGTGATGACACTGTTTAATCCACCGTCTAAACGATTAATCCTATCTAAGAAATAATCAGTTAGTTCAACACTTGAAATTTGTTTAGCCTGCAACTTAGCGGCTAATTCTTTAATTGAATCGTTATACATAATTAGTTTTTTTATTTGTTAATCAATAACACGTGGCACTAAAAATAGGCCATCTTCTACTTCTGGGGCAATAGATTGGTAAAGCTCTCGCTTATCTTGCTCTAAAACTTCATCTACACGTAATCTTTGCACTTGATCGAGTGGATGCGCCATTGGTTCAACACCCTTAGTATCAGTTTGCTGCATCTGCTCAACTAAACCCATAATATTGGATAAGTCTGAGGTATAGCCTTCAACATTTTCATCTGCAATCGCTAAACGCGCTAAATGTGCAATATTTATTACATCTTCGGTCTTTATTGACATAAAATTAGTCCTTAAGAAAAATCCTTCAAATAAACGTGCAAATTAACATACTTAACGGCTTGCCCAAAGGGGTTAAGGGTTGTTAAAGTAGAAAATTAGCAAAATACTTCCTTTTATATATGCTTAAAAAATTACGCGGCCTGTTTTCTAACGACTTATCTATTGATTTAGGAACAGCTAACACCCTCATATACACGCTTGGTCATGGCATTGTTTTAGACGAGCCTTCTGTTGTTGCAATTCGCGAAGATGCAGCACGAGGACAAAAGAGCATTGCCGCTGTTGGTACTGATGCAAAAGCAATGCTAGGTAGAACGCCTTCCAATATCACTGCTATTCGACCATTAAAAGATGGCGTTATTGCTGACTTCACCGTTACTGAAAAAATGTTGCAGTACTTTATCCATAAGGTACATGAAAGTAAGTTTTTACGCCCAAGCCCACGCGTTCTTATCTGTGTTCCATGCGGATCGACTCAAGTAGAACGCAGAGCTATTCGTGAATCTGCAGCAGGTGCTGGTGCTCGAGAAGTCTATCTTATTGAAGAACCGATGGCAGCAGCTATTGGTGCCGGCTTACCAATCGACGAACCTCGTGGTTCCATGGTGCTAGATATCGGCGGTGGTACTTCTGAAATTGCAGTATTGTCACTTAATGGCATTGTATATTCTGAATCTATCCGTGTTGGTGGGGATCGCTTTGATGAGTCTATCATCAACTATGTACGCCGAAACTATGGCTCGATGATTGGTGAGACAACGGCTGAAAGAATCAAACACGAACTTGGAACTGCTTTCCCGGCTAATGAAGTTAAGGAAATGACGGTTACTGGACGTAATCTTGCAGAAGGGATACCACGTAGCTTCACACTCAATAGCAATGAAATATTAGAGGCTCTGCAAGAACCACTATCGCAAATTGTTAGTGCCATTAAAACAGCTTTAGAACAAACACCGCCTGAACTAAGTGCAGATGTAGCGGAAAATGGCATTGTACTTACTGGTGGCGGCGCTCTTTTAACCTCGCTCGATAAATTAATCCACGAAGAAACGGGCGTTCCGGTTAGCCTAGCTGAAGACCCACTAACCTGTGTGGCACGAGGCGGCGGCAAGGTACTTGAGATCATTAATGATCTTGGCCCAGAAACGTTTGCTTTAGAATGACGTTAGGTTAACGGCCATAAAACCTATATTTTCAAAAGGCTCATCAGCGAGCCTTAACTTTACTATTCTTGCGATTATTTCGATCGTTTTGATTATTGTTGACTATAGAACAGACAAATTAGGTTACATCAGGAGTTACCTTTCTCCAATTGTCCATCCCATTATTAAACTGGTGGATACCCCTAGCCAAATAAGCCAATGGGTCTCTTCCCTATTACAAAGTAGTTCAGATATTTTGGAAGAGAATATCGCTATTAAACGTGACAGCACCTTATTAAGAGCAAAACTATTAAAGTATGAGGCATTAGAAAAAGAGAATACTCGCCTACGTGCGGTACTAGCTTCCTCATTTGAATTAGGTGAACAGTTTATTGTCGCCTCACTAATTAACGTTAATTTAGACCCAAATTCCCACCGGATTATTGCCGATAAAGGGAGCCGCTTTAATCTTTTTAAAGGACAAGCTGTTATCAACACCAAGGGGATTATTGGACAAATTACCCGTGTACTGCCCTTCTCTTCAGAAGTAATGCTCATTACCGACTTGAACCATGCTATTCCGATAGAGATTAACCGAACAGGGCTACGCACAATTGCTGTGGGAACAGGTGTTTTCAACCAACTAACTTTACCTTACTTGCCCCGTAATACTGACATTAAACCAGGTGATTTACTCACAACCTCTGGGCTTGGTGGACGGTACCCAAAAGGTTATCCTGTAGCAACCATAAGCACTCTCTCTACATCACCTGGGCAGGCCTTCATTGAAGCTCGAGCACAAACTGCCGTTCAAACGGAACACATCCATGAACTTCTAATGGTATGGAGTGACAAACAACCTATCCCACTTATTCCTGTTCTCGAACAACAACCAACTAAAGCTAGCATTAATCAGACTGAAACAGCTACCGAACCAGAATGAATACTCCTATACATGGAACATTCATTATCAGCCTGAGCTTCATTATCTCAATGGCGGTTAGCATCATCCCTGTTCCTGATACTGTTGCTATCATCATGCCTTCTTGGACACTCCTGACGCTAATGTATTGGTGTGTTGCTCTTCCACAAAAAATCAGTACTGGGACGGGCTGGCTAGTTGGTTTTTTATTCGATGTACTAACGGGCAACTTACTCGGCTTACATGCTCTAATCTTTGCAACAGGTGCTTATTTAAGCCATCGCTCATATTCTCAAATAAGAAATTTTCCAGCATGGCAACAAGCAGCTATTCTATTTGTCTTCTTACTCTTTGCCCAAATTGCTAGCCTCTGGCTCAAACAAACGAATGGTCAATTTGAAATTAACATCTTATCTTTGACCCCAGCCATAACAGGTGCTCTTAGCTGGCCTATCCTTTTTACGGTTCTTAGACTGACTAGGCGCCGTTACCATGTCCATTAAGGACCTATGAGAGCACAGTTTAAAATAAAAGACAGCTTACAAGAAAATCGAACTTTTCTTTCTCGTGCTGTTATTCTCCTTTTCTTAGTCATTGTACTTTTTGCAATATTATTGTCTCGCCTTGCTTATTTACAGATTGAGACACATAAGAAATACACCGCCCTCTCCCTTAACAATCGCGTTAACCTTTCTGTTCTACCGCCAGTAAGAGGGCTAATTTATGATAATAACGGTGTTGTTTTAGCCCAGAACAATCCAAGCTATACCCTAGAGCTTATTCCTGAACAAATTGATAATATCGAGAAAACACTTAACGCTCTCTCGAAAATCATTCCTATTAATGAAAAAGACATTGAAAGGTTTAATCGAAAACGCCTACGTAGTAAGCGCTTTAGGAGCATTCCCTTGCGAAGCCGACTCAATGAATCTGAGGTTGCACTATTTGCTGTAAACCGCCATCTTTTCCCCGGTGTTGAGGTTCACGCAAGACTCTTAAGGCATTACCCATTCCCTGAAATAACCTCACATATTGTTGGCTATGTTGGCGCAATCAATGAAAAAGATTTAAAAAAAATTGACCCTGTTAACTACCGAGAAACAAGGTTTATTGGAAAAACAGGCATCGAACGTAGTTATGAAAATATATTGCATGGCACAGTTGGTTATCAGCAAACTGAAAATACGGCGCAAGGTCGATCAATTAAATTACTGGATAAAACCCCCCCAATAACAGGACAAGATTTAACCCTAAATTTAGATATCAAGCTTCAACGTATTGCTTATGACGCACTTGGTGAACATACTGGGTCAGTTGTAGCAATAGATCCAACAAATGGGGCAATAAAGGTCTTTGTAAGTAAACCTGGTTTCAACAGTAACCTTTTTGTCCGCGGCATAAGCCAAAAAGACTACTCTGCTTTACAGCAAGCCTCTAACAAACCTTTATTTGATCGAACACTTCAAGGACAGTATCCACCAGGGTCAACATTAAAACCTTTCCTTGGCCTTGCTGGTCTTGAAGCTAATGTTATCTCAAAAAATCAAAGCAGTTCCTGCCAAGGTTATTACCAACTTCCCAATCAAAAACATAAATACCGTGACTGGAAAAAAACAGGGCATGGTGCAACCAACCTTCATGATGCCATTGTCCAATCATGTGATGTTTATTTTTATAAACTAGCACATGCTCTAGAAATTGATAATATGCATGACTTTCTGGAAAAATTCGGCTTTGGTTCACCCACGGGTATTGATTTATTAGGTGAGAAAAAAGGCCTGCTCCCATCACAGCAATGGAAAAAAGATAAGTATGGTACGTCTTGGTATCCTGGAGAAACTCTTATTGCTGGTATCGGACAAGGTTTTAACTTAACCACCCCTTTGCAACTTGCTCACGCAACATCAATTCTAGCTAATAGGGGCATTATTCATAAGCCCAGCATTGTCAATAAAATTGAAGGCCAAGCTATTCAGAATACCTCTAAACCAACTAGAGGCATTTCCCTAAACAAGCCAAACAATTGGGCAACCATCATTACAGCCATGCAAGATGTTGTTGAGGGCTTACGTGGCACAGCTCGACGAATTAGATCTGAACATTACAGTATTGCTGGGAAAACTGGAACGGCCCAAGTATTTGGAATCAAACAAGAAGAAAAGTATGATGAAGATACTGTTGCACAGCATTTGAAAGATCATGCTCTGTTTATTGCATTTGCCCCCGTTGATAAACCCCAACTTACTATCGCTGTAATCGTAGAAAATGGCGGGCATGGCGGCTCAGTTGCTGCACCCATTGCCCGTGCCGTTTTTGATAAATACTTTGAGTCGTTATGAATTGGTCCAAAAAAAGCACTGCATTTAATAGCCAATACCAGCATAAAAAGCCTGGTCTCGCCTTTTTTCATATTGATGCGACACTGCTTGCTTTGCTTGCCCTATTATCCATTATTGGGCTTATGATTTTGTATAGCGCAGGGCAAGGTGACAATGCACTTTTAGTCCGCCAACTTACTCGTTTAGGTGTTGCGTTTGCAGCAATGGTCATTATTGCTCAAATACCC
>Ga0209081_1001175_pt1 | contig 15698 bp, 14 predicted proteins | sample GOMGulsemesocosm_4_FD_184636 | JGI IMG/M metagenome (GOLD analysis project Ga0209081, IMG submission 184636) | Methane-oxidizing microbial communities from mesocosms in the Gulf of Mexico - GOM15B Gulf of Mexico (SPAdes) (version 2) | ecosystem: Environmental > Aquatic > Marine > Cold seeps... | reverse complement strand
GCCCACGATTAGTGTATTTCTTTGCAATGGAGATCACTAAGCGTAAGTTAGCCTCAACCATTTCTTTTTTAGCACGACGCATTTTTGCATCGCCAATCGACATACGGCGATTAATGTCTTTTATTTCAGTAATGCTTAATTTACTGGCTACTTCGATAATAGAGAGCTTAATTTGTGCTTTTCTAAGGTCTTCAAAGTTATCTTTGATGACTAGGGCATATGGCTCATCTTTATCCTTATGCGCATCCAACCATTTAGGGTTGCTTTCATTTTCAGAAAACTCGGCAATAAATAGTTTACGTGGCATTTTTGCTTGTTTAACGCACACATCAATCATCAGCTTTTCACAAGCACGCAGCTGCTCTACATTTCCTCGTAAAATAGCGGTTAATATAGCGAAGAACTTAGGATGTATTTTTAGCTCGATGAAAAGGTAAGCTAAATCATCGTAGGCTTTTTGTGTTGTCTTATCGCTATAGCCTGATTTTTCAAGAGCTGCATTACAAGCCTTATGGCCTATAATGATAGCGTCTATTTTTTCTTGCACATCTTGAATAGAAATAGGAACTGGCGGTTCTTCGTTCTCATCACGTGGTGGCGCAGGTTTGGTGTAGTCCGTCGTGTCATTCAAGTCAATAAAATCAAGAATATGATCGGTTAAACGAAGGTCTTCTGATTTGATTTTCTCAAATGTTTCTAAAAACACATCGACAACATGTGGGAAACGAATAATGGCAGATAATACCTGATTCTGACCTTCTTCGATCCGCTTAGCAATATCAAGCTCGCCTTGACGAGTTAATAGCTCTACCGTACCCATTTCACGCATGTACATACGAACTGGGTCTGTTGTTCTACCTAGTTCTTTATCAACGGTTGCAAGTGCAACGGCAGCTACTTCAGCCGCATCAGCATCATCTGTATCTAACGCTGCTGCATCGGTAATCGTATCGCCTTCTGGCGCAACTTCGTGCACGGTGATGCCAATATCAGAAATCATACTAATGACTTCTTCAATTTGTTCGGAATCTACATCTTCAGGAAGGTGATCATTGACCTGTGCGTACGTCAAATAACCCTGCTCTTTGCCTTTGGCAATCAGTAGTTTTATTTTAGAGGCTTGCTGCTCTTGATCTGTATCTATTTCTTGACTCATACCTGACCTGTGTTATTACTTGCCGCATACCCAGTATGCGCAATTAACTGATGTAAATGAACAGATCATTATAGCATATTTTAGAAAAATCACTTCTTAACTTTTCATTAATATGCGTAGATCAGCCTTCTCTTCCTTAGATAAATCATTAAACTTTGATTTTTCAAGCAACTCACTTAGCTGCCTTTCCTTTATCTGCCGCTTCAACTGCTCTAGTCCACCTTGATATTCTACAAGCGCCCCTTCATTTGAAATGAGCGTTTCTTCAGCAAATAAAGCGTTAATCGCTGCACCATGTTGCTCGCCTCTAAACCGCTCCAATAGCATCGCTGACGATAACTCAGGCGATTCCTTTAAAACCGCTAATATCTCAACGAGCACCGGCATACCTGGAATCCCTAACTCCAAAACACTCGCCTCAATAGGGCAATCTGTTGCTAAACTTGGATTACGGAGCAACAAGGTAATCATATTGCGAATAGTCGACGGCCTTTTCTTACCTGTGCTTTGCGGCTTAGCCTGCCTTCGGCCACCCTGATGAGATGAGACATGCTTCATATTAGTTAAATCAGCCAGTTTCTTATTCATCATCTCCGAAAAGATACTATCAGGCAGTGTTTTTAATAATGGCTTAGCTTTTTCTAAGAACGCTGAACGACCTTCAATAGTCGTTAAAGGACTTTCCTGTGCTAATGCTTCAAAAAAATACTCTGAAAGTGGCGTTGCTTCATCCAACCTTTTCTCGAAACTATCCACTCCTTCCTTACGGATAAGGCTATCTGGATCTTCCCCCACTGGCAGCGCTAAAATCTTCAATTGCCGACCGCTTCTGAGCACTGGCAAGGCATTCACTACTGAACGCCAAGCAGCTTTTTGACCAGCACTATCACCATCCAAACAAAGCACTAGCTCAGAGGCTGACCTAAATAATAAATCTATATGCTCTGCGGTAATTGCTGTCCCTAGGCCTGCGACGCTATTTGTAATACCAAATTGATACAGGGCAATCACATCCATATAGCCCTCAACCAACACTAACCGCTTATTCTTGTTTGATGCTTGAAGCGCTTCATACAAACCATAAACTTCCCGGCCTTTATGGAATAAGGGTGTTTCTGGCGAGTTCAAATACTTTGGCATACCATCATCTAGAACCCTGCCACCAAAGCCAATTACTTGACCTCGCTTATTACGAATAGGGAACTGCAACCGATCTCTAAATCGGTCATATGTTTTGTTGCTATCATTGCTAACGACCAGACCTAGCTCTGTCAACAGGGCCTTGCTTTCTCCTGCCTGGGTTAGATGATCAAATAAATTATTCCAGCCGGGCGGCGCAAAGCCTAATTGGAATGTTTTTGCCACTTCACCCGAAACACCCCTATCTTTCAAATAGCTTACTAGCTTTTTTGCCTCTGGATGCTGACGGAGCTGAGCCTGGTAAAAAAGATTCGCTTTCTCATTAACGTCAATTAGTGGCTGTAAATTCCTTTTGGGCTCCGCAACAACGTTACCACCTTCTCTAAGCACCTCCACCCCAGCACGCAAAGCAAGCTCTTCAACCGCTTCCACGAAATCTAGGTGGTCATAATCCATCAAAAAGCCAATCACTGAACCATGCGCACCACAACCAAAGCAGTGATAGAACTGCTTATCTAAACTTACTGTAAAACTAGGGGTTTTTTCATCATGAAAAGGGCAGCAAGCAGAATAATTCGCACCCTTCTTTTTTAGTGGAACACGCGCATCAATAACATCAACGATATCAGTTCGAGCCAATAAATCGTCAATAAAATTTCGTTGGATACGGCCAGCCATGAGAATCTATATATTTACGAAAATATTAAAGTGGGGATGAGCAACTATATCAGCAATACAATTAGGCTAATAGAGATTCGCTAGTATTTAACCCTGCCAATAGGCAAAGCTAACGTTATGAACTTAACTGAGCTTTTATTTTTTGACTTACCACGGCCATATCTGCACGGCCCTGTAATTGTGGGCGCAATATGCCCATGACTTTACCCATTTCTTTCATGCTTTGCGCAGAACTTTGCTCAATTGCTTTAGCAACCAATTCAGCAATTTCAGCCTCTTCTAGCTGCTTGGGTAAGTATTCTTGGATGATGACAATTTCATCTCGCTCAATAGTCGCAAGCTCTTCTCTGCCTGCTGCTTCGTACTGAGAAATTGAATCACGGCGCTGTTTAACCATTTTATCCAATAGCAACAGCACTTGTGCATCATCAAGGGTGATTCTTTCGTCTACTTCGCGCTGTTTAATAGCGGCCATAACAAGACGAATAACACCAAGGCGTTTCTTTTCCTTGGCTTTCATTGCTTGTTTCATATCCTCGCGGATACGTAGAGAAAGATCACTCATAATCGATGAAGACAGTTTTTTATGAACGGCCGCGGCGTAAATTGATTAACGCACGACGAGCACTAGACAAACCTTTTAGATGACGTTTTACAGCTGCTGCTGCTTTACGCTTGCGCTCTGCTGTTGGCTTTTCGTAGAATTCACGTTTACGTGATTCTGCTAAAACACCCGCTCTTTCACAAGTACGTTTGAAGCGGCGTAAAGCAAAATCGAAAGGCTCGTTATCTTTAAGGCGAACTGAAGGCATGTGATTCTCTCTAAATTCTTTAATTTAAAATGGATTGCGGATTATACATAGCCAGCTTAGGTTTTACCAACACTATTTGCATTCCCTGTTTTTAGGTAGTTAAATTCAGGTCAAACAATCCTTCTATTTACAAGTTAGCGACATCATCACATTTCTCAGCGATAATAGCTGTTTTCAATCGTACTTAATAATATGTCAGCACCCCAATCACCCTTACCCAAAAATATAGTCTTAGGAATTGAAACATCCTGTGATGAAACGGGTGTCGCATTATATAGTGATGAGGGCCTGCTTGCCGAAACACTTTATAGCCAAGTTGAGATGCATGCCGAATACGGCGGCGTTGTCCCTGAATTAGCGTCACGTGATCATGTACGCAAACTGATCCCATTAATTGATAGCTGCCTCAAACAAGCTAATCTTAGCGCCGAAAATATTAATTGTGTTGCTTATACCAAAGGCCCTGGGCTTGTTGGCGCTTTATTTGCTGGCGTTAGTGTTGCACAAAGCTTGGCTTATGGCTGGAGAATACCGGCCGTTGGCATTCATCATATGGAAGGCCATTTATTAGCGCCCATGCTGGAAGAAAACCCACCCGAATTCCCCTTTATTGCACTGTTGGTGTCTGGCGGACACACCCAACTTATTCATGTTGAAGGCATTGGCCAATATCAATTATTGGGCGAGTCTTTAGATGACGCTGCAGGTGAGGCCTTTGATAAAACGGCCAAACTACTTGGCTTTGGCTACCCTGGCGGACCTGCTTTGGCCATTTACGCTGAGCAAGGTGATCCCAATCGATTCACTTTCCCCAGACCGATGACTAATCGCCCTGGCTTAGACTTTAGCTTTAGTGGCCTTAAAACATTTGCACTTACCACCAGCCAGCAACATACATTAGATGAACAGACCAAAGCCGACATAGCGCGTGCTTTCGAAGATGCGGTAGTGGACACGCTAACCATAAAGTGTCGCCGTGCATTAATTGCCAGCAATTTAAATAGGCTGGTTATTGCTGGCGGCGTTAGTGCCAATATCCGCCTGAGAAAGAGCCTTGATGAAATGGCGCAAAAACTTGGCGCCAGTGTACACTTTCCTCGGCAACAGTTTTGCACCGATAATGGCGCTATGATTGCCTATGCCGGCTATCAACGTTTTATTGCAGGCGAGCGATCTCAACTTGCTATTAAAGCCCGTCCACGCTGGCCGTTGGCTGATTTAAAACCACCACAGATTAAATAAATGATGGATATAGTTTTTATTAAGAACCTTAAAATAGATGCTGTTATCGGTGTTTTTGATTGGGAGCGGGAGATAAAACAAGCCCTATACTTTGACTTCGAAATGGCTGCCGATACTAGTAAAGCGGCCAATAGTGATGAGCTTAAAGATACCCTTGATTACAACGCACTATCTATTGCCGTTACTCAATTTGTTGAAAAAAGCAACTTTCAACTAATAGAGACACTGGCCGAAAGAGTTGCCGAGCTCATCATTCAGGATTTTAATGTGCCGTGGTTACGATTACGCTTAAACAAAAAGGGCGCTATTAAAAATGCGGATGATGTAGGCATCATCATTGAAAGAGGCATTAAAACTTAAATGCCAACCGTCCATATCAGCGTTGGCAGCAATATCGACAGGGAAAAAAGTATTCGCTCTGCCATTTCTGAATTACGGCTGCGCTTTGGCTATTTGACCCTATCCAATGTGTATGACACTGAGGCCGTGGGATTTGATGGTGATGATTTTTATAATCTTATTGTTGCCTTTGAAAGCTCAGAAAGCCCCAAAAATATCAACCATGCTTTAAATGAAATAGAAGAAAAATGTGGCCGTACTCCAGAGCAAAAGAAATTTAACTCACGTACTTTAGACTTAGACCTCACTTTATATGGCGACTACATTAGTGCCGACCCTAAATTACAAATTCCACGCAAAGAAATCACTCAGTATGCCTTTGTTTTAGAACCATTAGCAGAAATTGCAGGTGATCTAAAACACCCTGTTTCAAAACTGAGTTACAAGGCTCTTTGGCAAGCATTCGATAAATCAGGCCTGGTACAAAAAACCGTCATATTTAAAGCCTTAGAGAACGATTAATATTGCCCTCGCCGTAGATTAAACTAGACTTAGCCTAAGTATTCATTTATTCGGGATTTTGCTATCAAATTTTATTCCAAAGCCTTTGCTTTACTATGCTGCTCATTTTTAATCAGCTGCGCTGAAATACCTGATAAAAAAGGTGGTCACTACGAATACTTTACCCTCAATACCATTGCTAAAACAGATATAGATATGGTGATGGATGTACATGCCGAACAAATTTTTGAACAGCTAAGGATACTGGCTGATAAGCTCTACAAAAGAAACCCTCACGAATGGAAAAAAGTGGGGCTGCCATCAAGAAAAGCCGCCATAGATAGAATTTTCACCAAACCTTTCCCATTGGTTAACGGCAAAATAAGTACGGCCAGCATTCGCTTAGCCTTTAACGACAAATACCAAGGTGATCGTGTACTGGCTTTTATCGCCGGGATTGGCAGTATGCTGGATCTCGCCTATAACGGCAAAAGTGACTTTTACATCCTTGATAGTTTCGACGCACAAAAAGTACACAATAGTGCACGTAATATTGAAATAGCAGCTTGGTTATTAAAGTCTCGTAAAAAACCCAACGGCCAAGCTTATTTACTCAGCCACGGTAAATCCTCTGACGGCGTTAACCAAAGCTTTGAGCGGGTTATTGGTAAGATGATTGGCCAGCAAGATACGCTTGCTCAAATTGTTGCTCGAAAAACTCATCGTATTATTAAAAACGTTGTTCAATCAGCAGCACAACTCGTCTTTTTACCCGTTTAACAAATCAACGCTGAGCATCCTTCACCAACTGAATTGCACTCACCCTTGCCTTGGCTATTTCCTTACCCATTTCCGCCCCTTGAAAACCCTTTTCTACTAGCTCTTTTGTTGCCACTGCTTTGGCTGCTAAAAATGCTTCATTTACATAGGCGGCTTGTGGGTACTGACTATTTTCAAAGCCCCTCCTACCTCGAGCATCCGCCTCACAGGCCAATAAAAAATCGGCTAGTTTCTCTGACTGGCGAAAAGCATCTATTGCCATCAACAATTTAAGTAATGTTGACGCTTTAAGCTCAAAAGCTCGGTGGCATTGACCATGATATTTAGCAACTTTCACTGCCAAATCTAAATAGGTATTTGGTACCGCTATTCGCTTAACCATCGCCTTGATTAAAGCAACGCCTTTAGCTTCATGGCCATGATGCGATGGCCAAAATTCCTTTGCGGTTAACCCCTTTCCCACGTCATGCAATAAAGCTGCAAATCTAATTTCTGGCTTTTTAGAAAGCAAGGCCGCTTGCTCAAGTACTAGTAACGTATGAACGCCACTATCAATTTCAGGGTGATGTTGTTCAGGCTGTGGAACGCCAAACAGCTTATCTAACTCTGGCATAATCACTGCCAATGCATCACAGTCTCGTAATACCTGAAAAAAATAGGCTGGTGCTTGCTCACCCAGAGCTCGGCTAATTTCCGACCACTGCCGCTCAGCAACTAACGATGACAGCTCACCTGCTAATACCATTTCTTGCATTAAACTAAGTGTCTCAGGTGCTATTTTAAAGCCTAGGTGTTTATAACGTGCCGCGAAACGCGCTACCCGAAGAACCCGTAGCGGATCCTCACTAAACGCTGGTGACACATGGCGTAATATTTTGTTTTTCAGATCCGCCAAACCACCATAGGGATCAACAATCCCGTTTTCATCCTTCGCCATTGCATTAATGGTTAAATCACGCCTTTTCAAGTCTTCTTCTAGCGTTACCTGTGGCGAGGAAAACACCTCGAACCCCTTATAACCTTGCCCTGATTTACGCTCTGTTCTTGCCAAGGCATATTCTTGCTTGGTTTCAGGGTGGATAAAAACAGGAAAATCTGCACCAACTTGCTGATAGCCTAGTTGCATCATTTGCTCGACTGTAGACCCTGTCACCACATAGTCACGATCCACTATTGGGTAACCCAAAAGCTCATCCCTAACCGCACCACCTACTAGATAAACCTTCATTTGCAAACGCTCGCGCTAAAAGCCTGTGACAATTGCCCTATCTGCCTTATTTTAAATAGTTGAAAGCAGCGAAAGTTAATTGCTGAAATATCGGCTATGCTATTATTTATTAATTCCATTTCGCTTAACTTGATCTCTTACTATGTTTGAAATTTTTATTTATTGCGCTATTTTTGGCGTCTTCTCAGGCGTTATTTCTGGCCTTATTGGCGTTGGCGGCGGCATTGTTATTGTGCCTTTTCTTGCTTGGCTTTTCACGCTTTATGGTATGCCAGCAGAAACTATCATGCAAACAGCCGTTGCAACCTCCCTAGCAACCATCATTATTACCTCAATTGCGGCTGTTTATGCTCAACACAAACGTGGCGCTGTGATGTGGCCTGTATTATGGACATTAACACCAGGTATTGCTGTTGGCGCTTGGTTTGGTGCTGATTTAGCTCACTATCTAACCAGTAATATAATGGAAATTGTTTTTGGTAGCTTCCTGTTACTGAATGGCTTAAGAATGGCATTTACGCTTAAACCTAAACCACACCGTAAACTACCATCAACCGCCCCTTTATTTATTTCTGGTAGCATAATAGGCTGTTTTTCAACCCTTGTTGGTATTGGTGGTGGCGCTATAGTCGTTCCTTATATGGCTTGGCATAATGTGGTAATGAAGAAAGCGATTGCTATGGGTAGTGCTTGTGGCTTACCCATTGCCATATTTGGCGCAATAAGTTTCATGATCATTGGTCTTGATGCAAGCAACTTACCGGAAAGCAATATTGGCTATATTAATATCCCAGCCTTTTGTGGCATTGGTTTAACGACACTATTTTCCACCACTCTCGGCGTGCATTTTGCACATACCCTGCCAACAGAGATACTAAAAAAAGTTTTTGCAGTTATTTTATTGACGGTTGGTGTAAAAATGCTAGCTGGAAACCTGTTGTAAATAGTTTCGCTTCATAAAGCTTTATGAATAAATCAACACTGCCCCGTGATATTGCTTTATTCCTTGGACCAATATTGGCTTGTGTTACTTTCTATTGGCTAAATACTCATGGTTTATCTGTTGCTATTGCAATTACTGCTGGTGTCGCCATTTGGTGTGTGAGCTGGTGGGTTTTTGAACCCGTACCTATACCTGTTACCTCTTTATTGCCTATCGCAATTTTCCCACTCAGCGGTGTATTAACGGCAGAGCAAGTAGCCGCTGCTTATGGCAATAAATTAGTTTTACTGTTACTTGGCGGTTTTATATTATCCACCGCCATTGCTCATTGTGGCGCGCATCGCCGCTTAGCTTTGAATATGGTTCATTGGTTTGGTGCTGATAACCCCAAACGGCTAGTGCTTGGCTTTATGGTCGCCTCTGCTTCATTAAGTATGTGGATTTCAAATACTGCAGCGACGTTAATGCTGTTGCCTGTAGCCCTTGCTGTTATAGAAAGTACTGACAATAAAAAACTCGCCTTACCCTTATTATTAGGCTTAGCCTATGCAGCCAGTATAGGTGGTATCAGCACACCTATTGGGACACCTCCCAACCTTATTTTCATGCAAGTTTATGAGGAAAATACCGGTTTACAAATTAGCTTTAGCCAATGGATGGGCTGGGCATTACCTGTCGTTTTCATTTTATTACCACTAACTTGGTTCTGGCTTACTCGCAAACTTGAAAATACCGGCCACCTACAACTTCCTAGTGTCGGTCGTTGGACGACTCATGAAGTACGGGTGATGATTGTTTTTGGGATAACAGCCTTACTGTGGATAACACGCAGAGAGCCTTTTGGAGGCTGGAGTGACTGGTTAAATCTACCTTATGCAAATGATGCTTCGGTTGCTCTACTCGCTATCATCGCCTTATTTGTGATACCTAATGGTGCTAAACAAAAACTGCTCGACTGGAACACTGCCCAACAAATCCCTTGGGGTATTTTATTATTATTCAGTGGTGGTATTTGCCTTGCTAAAGCCTTTGTTATTTCAGGCCTTAGCGCGCAACTAGGTGAACAGTTATCCGCCGTTACCTCATTCAGCATCATCCTGATGATCGCTATTATTGCCTTATCAGTCACCTTTCTTACCGAGGCCACTAGCAATACGGCAACAACCGCTATGTTAATGCCAGTCCTGGCCGCTACCGCCCTTGATGCCAATATTGACCCTCTACTATTAATGGTTCCAGCTGCCTTTAGCGCAAGCTGTGCTTTTATGCTGCCTGTTGCCACTGCGCCGAATACTATTATTTTTAGTAGTGGCCAAGTCCAAACGCAACAAATGGCAAAGGAAGGCCTTATTTTAAATGTACTTGGTTCTGCCGTTATTACCTCTATTTGTTGGCTGCTTTTAAGCTAACACCACTTCTCTAACTCCAAACTTAGCCAGCAATTTTATAAATATCTCTTTCATAGATAAACAGATGATTGTTGACAGGTTTTCTAGCAACATGCTAAATTTGAATTATATCTAACATTCGTTAGAGATAAGCAGTATATTAGTTAAACGTGTGGCCGTTTTGTTTTCAGCCAGACTAATAAAAAATAACTGGGGAGAAGGAATGAAGAATATAAAAAAATATAAAAAATTAAAATCAACTCTGCTTGGTATTACTTGCAGCTTAAGCTTGTTAGCACCGGCAATTTCATCTGCTGAAACTAATCGAGCAATAGAAGCATGGAAATCCTTTGCAGCAGAACAAAATAATCCGAACTATGACAAATGGGTCTCAATGCTTTCAGATCCTGCTGCAATACAGCTGGCAAAAGAATGGAAACAGCTTATCGGCTATGATGCTTATGATCTGTTAGATAAAGCAGATATTCCAGCAGAACTGAAGCCTGGCCTGGTTATTACCGCCGAAAATAAAGCTAATTACCCTTGGCTTGCAAAGTATCTAACCGATGAAACTTATTCAGCCATTGGTGCCGAATTTGGTAACATCAAAAAAATCAAAATTGTTCCTTCAAATATCTACTCTATGCACAGAGGCTATCTCAATGGCTCTAAAGCAATTAAAGATAACAATGTTGAAATTAAATTTGATAAGGACGGGCAACCAGTCTACGCAGATGGAACATACGCTCTTCTATCAGGCCCAGCCGCCAGTTCACTACCATTCTTACCACCTAAAAATGGCCTTGAATTAAACTGGAATAATATTGCAAACTCTACCGGCATGGAGACACTAGAATTTGCTCCTGCCTATATGTATTCATGCACTGCAAAGGGTGAAACTGATCGGGAAATTAAAGCTTATCTATGGTGGTGGCATTTCCATAATAGGGAAGTTATTGAGCCCTTAGGTGATGTTGAAGGTAAAGATGAGATGGTAGAAGGTGGTTCCATTTTCTTCCTAGAACCAAATGATGTTCGTGGTTTAGCTGGTGTTCGCCAACGTTATGCTTCAGGTTCAAAAGAGGATGACTTCAAGGTATATATTCCAAGTTTACGTCGTACACGTATCTTGACTGGCTCTGATTCTGAAGATCCATTGGCATCTGGTCTTGAACTATCATGGGATGACTGGCGCGGCTATTGGACTAAAACAAAAACTGATAAGTTTGATTACAAAATAGTGGGTGAATCAGTTATTTTATCTCCTGTTGGAAATATGCATGCCTATTTAGATGCCTTTGTTATTAGTGAAAATAAATGTGGTGTAGATTCTATAGAAATGGAACTTCGCCCTGTGTATGAATTGGAAATCACCGATAAATCAGGTAAATACCAGTATTCAAAGCAGCTGATTTATATTGATAAAGAAAACTACACTATTCGTAGCAAGAAAAACTGGGATCCAAGAGGCAATCTTTTCAGAAGCTACTTAGATGTTCGTGATTACAGACCATCAACGGGCGAATCAAACTGGGGTGCTATCCTTATTAGAAATGAAGTAACTCAGAGAACCTCTACCATGAGAATGACGGCAACATGGGAAGACCTTGGTGAAGCGGTTGATGAAAGTATGTTTGATGTCGACCAATTACGTGATTATCAATAACATTTACTCTAATAACTAGAACACATCTTAACGGGGCTTTATTAGCCCCGTTTTTTTGCTTGTAGATTCTTCAAATAAATGAAGCTTTTTGTAAGCTAAATCTAATAGAATTATCTTTAGCAAAAACTCAGGAATAAATATGTACACAGATGAAGATCTTAAAAGCGCTGTCAACAAAGGTATTTTTACCGAGGCTGCTGTTTCCTCTTTCCGCTCTTATATTTCTGCCTCTAAAAGCAGCCCCACCGCCGATGAAGAAAACTTTAAACTAATCTCAGGCTTTAATGATATTTTTGTTGTCATCGCCTGTATTTTGTTACTGTCTTGTTCAGCTTGGGTTACTTTTAGTTTTAGCCCTGCTCTATCACTGGCTGTCGTTGCAACAATTTCTTGGGGGCTCGCTGAGTTTTTTGTTTTAAAGCGAAAAATGTCATTACCAGCCATCGTGCTATTAATTGCCTTTGTTGGTGGTGTTTTCAGTTGCTTTGCCTACCTTTTCAATGCCCCTTCTGAAAATGCCTTTATGTTCGCCGCAATAGCGTCATCTATTGCCGCTTGGTTGCATTGGAAGCGTTTTAATGTGCCTATTACGGTAGCCGCTGGTATTGCTACTGTTTTGATATTTTTTGTATCACTACTTGCCTCTTTTTTTCCACAGCTTAGAGATCATTATCTAGCAATCGTGTTTATTGCCGGTATCGTAAGTTTTGGTTTCGCCATGTACTGGGATTCCTCAGATCGGACCAGAACAACAGGCCGTTCTGATGTCGCCTTTTGGTTACATTTATTAGCAGCACCACTCATTGTTCACCCTGTATTTACCATGCTGCGCGGCCTAAGCAATGATCAAGAAATGTTGGCTATTATTATCATCGTTTCTTTATATTTGCTACTAACAAGCATTTCATTAATTATCGACAGGCGTGCTTTTATGGTCTCGTCTTTAATCTATGTTTTATATGCACTGAATCAGCTTTTTGATACCTATGGGCTTGCAAACAATAGCTTTGCTATCGCTGGGGTTATTATTGGTTTTTCATTATTATTACTATCGGGGTATTGGGCTAAAGTACGCCGCTCTCTACTGCAATATTTACCCGTGAACATCCAAGTAAAAGTCCCTTTAGCTACCTAAGGAATGCCTGATTAAACCTAGTTGAGTTTAGGCCGAGATAAAATGGGCTGAAGACCCTTTCTTATTCTTCACGCAAGGCCTCAATCGGATCAAGCTGAGCTGCTTTAGCAGCTGGCACGACACCTGCTAGCAAACCGATAACGGCGGAGATAAATATTGCTAGGCCTAAAAAAAGTGGATTAAAGGCCACTGGCAAATTCGGTAGCACGATATTTAAAAAAGCGGTGATAAGAAATAATAGAGCGATACCCAACAGGCCACCTAACGATGCCAAGGCAATCGCCTCACCCAAAAACAACCACAGGATTGTTGTTTTACTGGCCCCTACTGCTCTTAATAAACCAATTTCGCCAGTCCTTTCACGTACAGTTGTGGTCATGATCGCCAAAATACCGACTGAACCCACTAATAAAGAAATACTGCCTAAGGCGGCCACTGAAATTTTCAGTATATTTAAAATTTTCCCCATCGATTCCAACATATCGTTTTGAGATGTTAAGGTCACATCTTCTCTACCGTGCCGATCAATTAAATGCCGAGTAATTCTTTTCTCAATAGTGGCTAATGAGGTATTAGCTGAAAAGACCACATCAACTTCTATTAGCGACTCACGATTAAACATCTGCAAAGCACGTTGAGCAGGGATATAAACAACATCGTCCATATCTGTTCCCAACATTTGGCCCTTTTCTTCAATCGCGCCAATCACCCGAAAGCGCTGCCCACCAATACGAATATACTGACCAAGTGGACTTCGCTCTGCAAAAAGCTCTTGCCTCATGGTGTAGCCCAATACAGCTATCGCACGACCATCCCCTATCTCACCCGAAAAAAATTGTCCAATAGCGACATTAAATTTCCATGCCTCCGTCATATCCGCGCCCACACCTAAAATAACGCCACTACGCTGCCGCTTGTGATATTCGACGACACCCGCCCCTTGAACAACGGGAACCACTTTCTCTACCCCTGGGATGAGCCTTAAAGACTCCGCATCATCTAGCGTTAACGGACGTACCGTTGATAACAACCCTCCCGCACCATGGGTTTTTTTTAAGCCTGGGCTAATGGCCACAATACGCGCACCAAATTGTGAAAAACTATCCAATACATAATGTTGAACACCTTCACCTATGGCGGTTAACAAGGTGACGGAGGTAATACCAATGGCAATACCCAAGGCGGTTAGTATGGTGCGCGAGCGATGGCTTAATACGGCACGAAAAACCCAACGATTAGCATCCACTAGCCTCATGAAGCCTGCCTTTTTTGCTTGCCTTGTAATGCTTCAACCGGTGCTAAGGAAGAAGCTCGCTGAGCCGGTAACCATGCAAAAATAATGGCAAAACTCACTGCCAACAAGACAGAACCAAGCTGAGACCACCACGGCGAAAAGAACTGAATCGCATCAATAAAATGATTAGCGACTTGCATGATTAAAAAGCTGATCAACAAACCAGACAATGATGCGACTAAGGCTATAAGCCCTGCCTCATACAAAAAAAGCACCCGAATAGTTGCCGCTGTTGCGCCCAAGGCCTTTAGCAAACCTATTTCTTTAGTACGCTGAGATACGGTAATAATCATCATATTCATTATAAGAACACCCGCAACCAACATGCTGATTGCTGCAATCCCTGTAACAGCCATGGTTAAAATATCCAAAATACCCTGAACTGACGATAACATCGCATCTTGTGAAATGACCGTCACATCTTCTTCACCTTCATGACGCTCTTTTAATAAGGCAGTAATGGCTTGCTTAGCATTATCCATTGGCTCAAATACTTTCACTTCAGCGAATAAGCGGAATAAGCCCTCAACATTAAACAGTGATTGCGCACTAGCAACGGGAATAATAATTGAATCGCCCATATCGATACCAAAGCTAGTGCCTCTATTCTTTAGCACACCGATAACTCGATACCGGCTATCCCCAGCACGCAGCCATTCACCCAAAGCGGGTTTACCTGGAAAAAGTTCTTTACGTAATTTTTGGCCAATAACACAAACATTTTCAGCCTTATCGAGTGCTATTTCTGGCAATAACTGCCCTTGAGATACTTCAATATGACGAATAATAAAAAAGGTCTTATTCGTTCCTAGCGTCATCACTTCACGTAATTTGCCGTCATAAGACACTTCGATATTGCCGACCACCAATGGTGCGACTCGGCTAATATTTGATAGCCTTGAAACCGCTTGCGCATCCTTTAAAGTAAGTGGCCGAGGTGATTCACCACTGAATGAAGGCATCCCACCTTGGGTTTCGGTTTTACCTGGTAGAACAATTAATGTTTGGCGGCCAAGTACATTGAATTCCTCTAGCACAAAAGATTTTGCGCCCTCACCTAAAGCGGTTAACAAATTAACCGCAATCACCCCAATCGCAATTGCCACCCATAATACAACGGTACGAAAACGGTGCCGTTTCAGCACCTGCACAATATAGCTAAAAATATCCTGCCAATACATATCAGCCTAGGTTACTCGCCCATCAAACATATTTATACGCCGTCTCGCCCTATCTCCAAGAGTTTGATCATGAGTAACCACTATTAAGGTGATACCTTCATCATTTAGCGATTCCAGCAAAGCAGTTACTTCCGACCCTGATACCGAATCTAAATTTCCCGTCGGTTCATCGGCTAACAGTAATTGAGGTTTTCTAACAATGGCGCGACCAATCG
>Ga0209081_1001174_pt1 | contig 15712 bp, 18 predicted proteins | sample GOMGulsemesocosm_4_FD_184636 | JGI IMG/M metagenome (GOLD analysis project Ga0209081, IMG submission 184636) | Methane-oxidizing microbial communities from mesocosms in the Gulf of Mexico - GOM15B Gulf of Mexico (SPAdes) (version 2) | ecosystem: Environmental > Aquatic > Marine > Cold seeps... | reverse complement strand
AAAAGATAGCATCATTAAAGCAATGACACGCCCTGCCGAAGGGATGCCGTGGCATAAATACCGTAAGATCTTTATGCGTGAAAAACGCATTAATGGCGGTGTTAAGTTTTGGCAGGAAAATCAAGACACATTACAAGCCGTACAAGAACAATATGGTGTTCCAGCAGAAATTATTGTTGCGATTATTGGTGTTGAGACTTTATATGGAGAACGTACCGGGGGCTATCGAGTAATCGATGCCTTAGCAACGCTTGGATTTTCTTACCCTAAGCGTAGCCAATTTTTCTTAAGTGAATTAGAGCACTTTTTAATTTTATGTCGCGAAGAAAATGTTAACCCACTAGAACCAAAGGGCTCTTATGCGGGTGCAATGGGAATGCCGCAGTTTATGCCGAGTAGTTATCGACATTATGCCGCTGATTTTGAAGGGGATAATCAGCGTGATATTTGGAAAAATCCAGCAGATTCTATCGCGAGTGTGGCTAATTATTTTAGTAAACATCACTGGCGTACCGGTGATGCGATTGCTTATCCAGTGAAGGCTGAATCCAGTGCTTATAAAAAAGCACTGACTAAAGGATTAAAACCTGATTTTACGACACAGCAATTAGCGAAATTACAAATTGAGTTACCTGAGTTGAATGCAAAAGAGCCTTTGAAATTATTGAGTTTTGAGCAAGACACTGGTCATGATTTATGGGTAGGATTAACTAATTTTTATGTGATTACGCGTTACAACCACAGCTCTTTGTATGCACTGGCTGTTTTTCAATTAAGTGAAGCGATTAAACACGCTTATGTGGAAGTAGAGAAAAAATAACCAAATGAAAAAAATCGTTTTATTATTTCTTAGTGGATTAATGCTAAGTTGTGCGGTGACAAAAGAGCCAGAAGAAATTATTGTGATTGAGCAGGGTGATGGGCGGCCTAATCATGTCACGGTAGATATTGCCAGTATTCCTGATGCAGTACCCCAGTATGAACCTTGGTCCCCGAGTGTTAATCCGGCAAGCTATACCGTTTTAGGTAAAGAATATAGCGTATTAAAAAGCAATCAAGGCTATCAACAACAAGGGATTGCTTCATGGTATGGCACTAAGTTCCATGATAAAAAAACAGCAACCGGTGAAGTATACAATATGTATGCAATGACAGCGGCGCATAAAACCTTACCGATTCCTAGTTATGTACGCGTTACTAATTTAGATAACCAGTTGAGTGTGATTGTTAAAATTAATGATCGCGGGCCTTTTCATGAACATAGAATTATTGATTTGTCCTATGTTGCGGCTATTAAGCTGGGTATAGAAAAAGCAGGCACGGGATTTGTGGAAGTGATGGCGGTACACCCAGGTGAGACGGCCATTACCAATGATAAAATAATGAGTAAACAAGTGTTTCTACAGGTAGGAGCATTTGGGGAGCAAGTGAATGCCATTAAATTGCAGCAAAAATTAGCCGCCGAACTTGCACTCAGTAATAGCCGAATTAAGGTGCAAACCTTAGCGGAAAAAAGCTTATATCGTGTACAAGTAGGACCTGTTTCATCCGTTTCTGAGGCGGATAAAATAATAAAGAAATTAAATAGTATCGCTATCATGCGCACCCAATTTATATCTGAGTAATTGGGTTCATCTTAAAATTCAGGCTCGATAGTTGAGCCGTAAAATGAAATTAGTTTATGTCGTATAAAAAAATTATTAGTTTATGTTTCCTTTTTATCCTTGCGCCTTTTGTATATGCAGAAGGAGCGGGCGATATTATTATTCCTGCGCCACCAAGACTTGCCGCAAGTAGTTATTTTTTGCAGGATTTTAATAGTGGCGAGATTTTAGCCGAAAAAAATGCAGATCAAGTTTTACCGCCTGCAAGTTTAACTAAAATAATGACAGTCTATGTCGCCTTTTCTGAATTAAAAGCAGGGCGATTAAGCTTAGATGAAAAAGTTATTGTGAGTGAAAAAGCTTGGCGCACACAAGGCTCTAAAATGTTTATTGAAGTTAATAAACATGTCAAAATTGAAGACTTATTACAAGGGATTATTATCCAGTCGGGTAATGATGCCAGTGTTGCAATTGCTGAACATATTGCCGGCAGTGAACAAGCCTTTGCTGAAATGATGAATATGCAAGCGCAGCGTTTAGGCATGGTGAGTACGCATTTTATGAATGCAACGGGGCTTCCTGTTCCCAACCAGCACTATACAACGGCTCGTGATTTAGCAAAATTAACACAAGCTGTTATTCGTGATTTCCCTGAGTATTACAAGTGGGATGCGGTTAAGGAATATACATACAATAACATTACGCAAAAAAATAGAAATACTTTGTTATGGCGAGATGAAACGGTTGATGGCGTTAAAACAGGTCATACAGAAGAGGCGGGCTATTGTTTGATTGCTTCCGCAAAAAGACAAAAAATGCGTTTAATCTCTGTGGTTTTAGGTACTAAAAGTAAAAGCGCACGAGCGAATGAAAGCCAAACCTTATTAAATTATGGCTTCCGTTTCTTTGAAACGCATAAATTGTATGATGCAAATACAGTATTAGCCTCTGCAAGGGTTTGGAAAGGCGCGACGGAAACCGTTGATTTAGGCTTAGCGGAAGATTTATTTGTGACGATTTCTAGACGCCACTATAAAGAAATGAAAGCGACAACTGATGTTGATTATAAAATTATGGCACCCATAGAAAAGGGAGATCAATTAGGTATGGTTAATGTTTTATTACGTAATAAAATTGTCAGCTCTAAGCCGTTAATCGCTTTAAATGCAGTTAATATCGGTACGTTTTTTCAACGTGCTTATGATTCAGCCTTAATGTTAATTACATCGAAGAATGGACAATAAAAAAGTATATTTAAATGGGGAGTACCTAGTTTTATCGGAAGCAAAAGTGTCTGTTTTAGACCGAGGCTTCTTATTTGGCGATGGTGTTTACGAAGTTATTCCTGCTTACTTTGGCAAATTATTTTGTTTTGCGCAGCATTTAGAGCGACTTAATAAAAGCCTGCAAGCCGTTAGGATTAATTTAGAACTGAGCGCAGAGCAGTGGTTGGATATTTTGAATCCTCTGTTAATAGAAGGCGATGCGCAATATATTTATCTACAAATTAGTCGGGGTGTTGGCAATAAACGCGATCATGCTTTTCCTGATGACTGTACGCCGACTATTTTTGCAATGTGCTCACCGATAGCGCCATTTTCCGTGGATCAGGGTGTTAAAGCGATTACTTTAGATGATATGCGCTGGGAGCTTTGTAATATTAAAGCGACTACTTTATTAGCTAATATTTTATTGCGCCAACAAGCGGTTGAGCAGGATTGCGCAGAAGCGATTTTGATTAAACAAGGCTATGCAACCGAAGGGGCTGCGAGTAATGTTTTTGCTGTGATTAATGGTGTTTTAACTACGCCACCAAAAAATGATGATATTTTATTAGGTATCACACGAGATGTGTTGATTCGCTTAGCACATGAAAATAAGTTAGCCGTACAAGAGGCATCGATTTCTTTAGCTGATCTTCAAGCGGCGAGCGAAATTTGGATGACCAGCTCTGTACGAGAAATTTTACCGGTGATTACTTTAGATAATAAACCGGTAGGTACGGGACGTGTTGGTGATATTTGGATCGCTATGCAAACGTATTTTCAAGACTATAAACGAGCCGTATCATGAGTGAAGTTGAGCAAGAAACACTATTTGAATTCCCTTGTCAGTTTCCTATTAAAGCAATGGGCAGAAATATTCCTGATTTAGAGGCTATTGTTGTAGAAATGATTCGTCGCCATGCGCCAGACCTTACCGAGGCAGATGTTAAAACCCGCGCGAGTAAAAGTGGCAAATTTATTGCGGTGACGATTCATGTGGAAGCACAAAGTAAAGCGCAATTAGATGCTATTTATATGGATTTAACAGCGTGCCCTGAAATTATGATGACGCTGTAAATGTGCGACAAAAAATAATTGCAGTCAGCGCGTGTTTATTAGGCCATAAAGTAAGGTATGACGGGGCGCATCAAATGCAGCCGCTGATTATAAGTAGCTTAGCTGAAGAGTTTAAACTGCTAGCTGTGTGCCCTGAAATGGAAATCGGTTTAGGCGTGCCGCGCGCTAAAATTGAGTTGCTTAAAAAAGCGCAACAGACGCGTGTGTTAAGCACACAAGAGCCTGTTGTTGATTTAACCCAGACGCTACAAAATTTTGCCGAAGAATTCTTAAATAGCGCAAATATTTCGGGTTTTATTTTAAAAGATAAATCGCCTAGTTGCGGTGTAGGAAATTGTAAAATTAAAGATTCAGACGGGAAAATTCAGACGAATGGGACGGGTGTTTTTGCGGCAAGTATCCTGCAATTAAAGCCTAATATGCCTCTATTACAAAGTGATAAAGTAACGGATAAACAAGCATTCCAATCTTTCATTAAGCAAGTTAGAGTGTATGACGATTAAACTATTGAATTTAGGGCAGCAGGATTACACGGAGTGCTGGCAAAAAATGCAAGCCTTTACACTCGCTCGAGATGAAAATACAGTTGATGAAATATGGATTGTAGAGCACCCGCCAGTTTTTACTTTAGGACTGAATGGCAAGCCGGAACATTTATTACAAAGCTCTGCTATTCCGCTAGTCAATACGGATAGAGGCGGACAAATTACTTACCATGCGCCTGGACAATTAATTATTTATACACTCATTGATATTAAGCGCCGAGGCGTGGGGGTGCGTGAATTAGTGACTATTTTAGAACAGGCAATGGTAACAGCGCTCGCACAATATGGCTTAAAGGCATTGGCGAAGCCTGAAGCGCCCGGCGTGTATATTAATGAACAAAAAATTGGTGCAGTAGGCTTACGTATAAAAAAAGGCGGAAGCTATCATGGCTTAAGTCTTAATAACAATATGGACTTATCACCTTTTGAGCAAATAAACCCCTGTGGTTATAAAGGTCTTCAAGTGACACAGCTAGCTGATTTAGGCGTTAATATCCGTACGCCTGAATTAGCTATCCCCGTTCTTAATGCGATTGTTAGCGCATTAGGTACTTTAGATTAAACATTCAACTCTCTATTTATGTCTTCAACTCAAGCACCTTCACGTAATAGCCCAGAAACGCACCAGCGTAATGCAGATAAACTTTCACGGATTCCTATTAAAGTAGAGCCCGCTGAAACTGTTTTGCGTAAACCAGAATGGATACGCGTTAAACTCAGTGCTAACCCTGATGTTGCACGCATAAAACAAACTTTACGTGATAATAAACTACATAGTGTTTGTGAAGAGGCGGCATGTCCCAATTTGAGTGAATGTTTTAGTTTAGGAACGGCTACCTTTATGATTATGGGTGACTTGTGTACGCGTCGCTGCCCTTTTTGTGATGTGGCTCACGGTAAACCGCAGCCTTTAGATATTGATGAGCCAGTCAATATGGCATTGACCATAAAAAAATTAGCACTCAATTACGTGGTTATTACATCGGTTAATCGTGATGATTTAAGAGATGGCGGGGCAGGGCATTTTGCAGAGTGTATTACACAAATACGCAAACATTCACCTAAAACTAAGGTAGAAGTGTTGGTACCTGATTTTAGAGGTCGCGTTACTATTGCCCTAGATATTTTAAAAGCATCGCCGGTTGATGTGTTCAATCATAACCTAGAGACGATTCCTCGCTTATATAAACAAGCGCGTCCGGGAGCTGACTATCAAGAATCGCTCGATTTATTGAAAGCGCATCATGAACTATTGCCTCAAGTACCCACTAAATCGGGTTTAATGTTGGGAATAGGCGAGACACAAGAGGAAGTGCTTGCTGTGATGCGTGATTTACGTACACATCATTGTTCTATACTAACTTTAGGGCAATATTTGCAACCGAGTGCAGATCATTTGGCGGTCCAGCGATATATTACACCTGAAGAATTTGATGAGTATGCTGTATTAGCTAAACAAATGGGATTTAAAAAAGTGGCGAGTGGACCGATGGTACGCTCTTCTTATCATGCCGATGAACAAGCGCATGGCTTATTGGGAGAATAAAATGAAAAAAATGACAGTAATGTATTGTTTATTATCCGCTTTGTTGCTTTCTTCAGCAGCGGTTAGTGCTGCTGATGATATTGCTGATGCAACACCTGAAGTCCCTGAAATGCCTTTGCCTGTTGAAGATGGTGAAGTGATGGAAGCGGATATTACCATTTCACGTGAAGGCGATAAAATTATTCATGAATATAAAGTGAATGGCAAAATATATAAAATCAAAGTGGTACCGGCTATTGGGCCTGCCTACTATTTTATTGACCCTGATGGCGATGGTGAAATGGAAGAAGTCACAGAAAGTGATGTGGTGAATGGTATGAAAGTAAACCAATGGACGCTTCTTAGCTGGTAAGCGATTGGCCGTTTATACTTCACTAACATCCGTTCAAATTAATGGGTTCTTAAAGACTTATCAGTTAGGTCCGTTACTGAGTTATCAGGGGATTACTGCTGGTATAGAGAACACCAATTATTACATTAAGACTGAGCAAGGTGAGTTTGTTTTAACGCTGTATGAGCAATTTACAGCCGAACAGGTTTGGCCTTATCTCCAATTATTACAAAAACTTTCTTTATTAGAAAGCTATTACCCCAGCCCCATAGCAACGCCTGAACAGCTTATTTTGCAAACATTGAATACAAGACCCGCAGCGTTATTTAGCTGTTTATCGGGTGTTTCAGTGAGTGATGTATCTGATATGCAATTGAGTGCAATGGCTGGTGCATTAGCTGGCTTGCATGCGAGTAGCGCTGAGTTAAGCTTTAACCCTAAAAATACTAGAGGCCTAGAATGGATGCAGCAGTCAGCAGATGCTCTCTATTCTTCACTTTCTTTGGCAGATGCGCAGTTATTAAAAGATGAACTGCAATTTCAAGCGAAGCTACAAGAAACCGGTTTAGAAGAGGGAGTAATACATGCGGACTTATTTAAAGATAATGTCTTGTTTAATGGTGATTGTTTAAGCGGATTTTTAGATTTTTATGTGGCTTGTTACGATCACTTCTTATTGGATATTGCCATTACCTTAAATGATTGGTGTGTAGATCAACAGGGACAGTTTAATAGCAGGCAGTCTGCGCTGTTTATACAGGCTTATCAGCAAAAGAAGCGTTTGAGAGATGAAGAGCTACAACAACTACGGCCTTTTTTACGCCGCGCTAGTTTACGTTTCTGGTTGTCACGCTTAGAGCATCAAATGAATCCAAGACCCGGTGAAATCGCCTTGAAAAAGTCACCTGAAAAATTTAGAGATTTATTGATCCAGCACAGGGCTAGTCCGGTATAAATTAGATATTGTTGTTAATGGCATGCTTTTGGCAGAAACTGATTTCCAACTCATTATGCAGGCTCTCAAGAAAACATAGAGTATAAGAGTGTTTACGCTGAGTTTTTCCTGTTTGATCTTAAGGGAAATGTTATACAATAGTTCAACATTTTTAAGCGATTTTAGACGGTAATCATGACTGAATCTGAGCAAGGAACAACTAAACCACGTAGCCGAGGTATTTATCTATTACCTAATCTATTTACAACTGCGGCGCTATTTTCTGGTTTTTATGCCATTACATCAGCGATTGATGGGCGTTTTGAGACAGCGGCAATACTTATTTTTATTTCCTTAGTGCTCGATGGCCTAGATGGTCGGGTCGCTCGATTAACTAATACCCAAAGTGCTTTTGGTGCTGAGTATGACAGCATGGCCGATATGGTTTCTTTTGGTGCTGCGCCAGCAACGATTATGTACCTCTGGTCATTAGAAAGCTTAGGGCAGGCGGGTTTGGTTGGTGCTTTTGTGCATTTGGCGGGTGGCGCGTTACGTTTAGCGCGGTTTAATACGCAGTTAGGCTCGGAAGATAAGCGTTATTTTCAAGGTTTACCCAGTCCGGCGGCCGCGGCTATTTTGGCAGGTTTAGTTTGGGTGAGTGAAAAATATAGCTATGGTGCGGAAAGTTATTCTTGGGCTATTTTAACGATTACCGCATTAACTGGTTTATTAATGGTGAGTAATTTCCGTTATTACAGCTTTAAGGAAATTAATTTACGCGGTAAAGTTCCTTTTGTTGTGGTTATCGGCATTATGTTAGTTTTTGCAGTTACTTTATCTAACCCAGCGACGGTACTCTGTTTATTCTTTTTTGCGTATGCATTATCAGGTCCTGTCGTGACGATGATTCTGTTGCGTCGTAAAAGAAAATCTCGTTCTAACTGATTTACAGTGAGAACTCCATCCTAATTAAATAATGAATCGTTGTTTAATTAGGTTTTTAAGAACCGCTATATGAATAGCGACACTGCTCAATGAGTAGGATACTTATGAAAGATAAATTAATAATTTTTGATACAACTTTGCGTGATGGTGAGCAAAGCCCCGGTGCGTCAATGACGGCTGATGAAAAAGTACGTATTGCGCGTGCGCTAGAACGCATGAAAGTCGACGTGATTGAAGCTGGATTTCCTGCGGCAAGTGATGGCGATTTTGCTGCGGTACAAGCAGTAGCAGAACATGTGCGCGACAGTACTATTTGTGGCCTTTCTCGTGCTTTAGATCGTGATATTGATAGAGCTGGTGAGGCATTGAAACATGCTGAGCGATCAAGAATTCATACCTTTATTGCAACCTCGCCAATTCATATGGAAATGAAATTGCGCATGTCACCTGAACAGGTGATTGAATATGCAGTAAGAGCGGTTAAGCGCGCGCGTCAATTTACCGATGATGTAGAGTTTTCTGCTGAAGATGCTGGGCGCTCCAATGAAGATTTCTTGTGCCGTATTTTAGAGGCGGTGATTGATGCGGGTGCAACCACATTAAATATTCCAGATACCGTGGGGTACAGTATTCCAGCGCAATTTGGGGCAACCATTGGTAATTTAATGCAACGCATCCCAAATGCAGATAAGGCTATATTTTCAGTGCATTGTCATAATGATTTAGGCTTAGCGGTAGCGAATTCACTTTCTGCGGTTATGCATGGCGCAAGACAAGTCGAATGTACGATTAATGGCTTAGGCGAGCGTGCGGGGAATGCATCTTTAGAAGAAGTGGTTATGGCGATTAAAACGCGACACGATGCGTTTAGCTGTGAAACTAGCTTAGATACACGTGAGATTCTTACTTGTTCTAAATTAGTCTCAAGTATTACAGGTTTTCCTGTGCAACCGAATAAAGCGATTGTTGGGGCGAATGCTTTTGCACATGAGTCTGGCATTCACCAAGATGGCGTCTTAAAAAACCGTGAAACTTATGAAATTATGCGTGCTGAAGATGTCGGTTGGTCAGCAAATCGCATGGTTTTAGGGAAACATTCGGGGCGTAGTGCTTTTAAAAGCCGCATGACTGAATTGGGTTTTGAGTTTAATAGTGAATCTGAATTAAATGACGCATTTTTTCGTTTTAAGCAATTAGCCGATAAAAAACACGAAATTTTTGATGAAGATTTACAGGCGTTGATTACTGAGGTTAATACCAGTACTGAAGAAGAACATTTTAAATTAATTGCTTTAAAAGTCTGCTCAGAAACGGGTGAAAAACCGCAAGCGGTTGTCACAGTTAAAATAGGCTCAGACGAGTTAACTGGTACTGCGGTAGGCAGTGGTGTGGTTGATGCGAGTTTAAAGGCAATTGAAGCAGTGGCTAATATCTCTGCTGATTTGGAGCTTTATTCGGTTAATAATATTAATAGTGGTACGGATGCGCAAGGTGATGTAACGGTGCGTTTGGCTAAAGCGGGAAGAGTGGTTAATGGTTTAGGTGCAGATACGGATATTGTGATCGCATCGGCTAAAGCTTATATTAATGCGCTAAATAAATTAGAAAATAAAGGCATTAAAAAGCATCCGCAAGTTTAATCATCTATGATTCTTGTTAAGGTGAGGCCGCTTAATCATCCATTATGGCGAGGGTGTCATAATGGATGATAGTACGCGTATTCAGTATTTATCAGCAATGGGAATTGATGTTTGGGTTCCTAGGGTGACTGAAAATACCAGCGAGTTGGTCGAGCCTTTGCAAGACACTTGGGATGCTTTACAAACCGATATCAACGCATGTCAGCAATGTGAGTTATGTCAAACACGGCAACAGCCGGTGTGTGGGGCAGGTAATCCGCAAGCGGACTTTTTATGGCTGACGGATGCGCCGAATGAGCAAGAAGAGCTGCAAGGTGCTGCTTTTACTGATCAAACAGCGGAACTCTTTGATGAAATGTTGCGTGCAGTAGGCTTAAATCGCAGTGCTATTTTTACTACGCATATTGTTAAGTGCCGCCCTGAACTAGATAAAGAGCCTAAAGTAGCAGAATTACAAGCATGTGATGCTTTTTTACAGCGTGAAATAGCAATGCTGCAACCTAAAAGGATTTTTGCGCTGGGGCGAATTGCTGCTCAGCAACTATTGGACACTAAAGTAAGTGTGAGTGAGTTAAGGCAAGCAACGCATGAATATCAGGGAATACCTGTGACTGTACTGTATCATCCCGCCTATTTATTACGTAAATTAAGTGAAAAAGCATCAATGTGGAAGGATTTACAGCGAGCGTTTGCGGATAGTAAAAACTAAATAAAATTAATTTTCCTAGCCTCAAGAAAGGATAAAAAGCTATGTGTGGAATTGTTGGTGGTGTTGCTGAAAGAAATTTAGTTCCCGTTTTGCTGGAAGGACTTAGGCGCTTAGAATACCGTGGCTATGATTCTTCTGGGATTGCGGCATTAAATCGTAAAGCAGAATTAAACAGAGTGCGTTCGCTAGGCAAAATTAAAAATCTAGAAGAGAAAATAGCGCAAACTTTACCTGGATTCACGGGGGGGTGTGCTATTGGTCATACGCGCTGGGCTACGCATGGAGTTCCTTCGGAGAATAATGCGCACCCACACATGAGTGGCGATCAAGTGACTATTGTGCATAATGGTATTATTGAAAACTACCAAACACTCAAAAGTCAGCAAGAGCAGCGAGGCTATCGTTTCGAATCGGAAACAGATACAGAAGTAATCGCACATGCGGTGCATTATCATTTTCAAAATACACAAGATTTGTATGCCGCAGTTAAGCAAGCAACGGTAGAGTTTGAGGGTGCTTATGCGATTGGAGTGATTTGTAAAGATGAGCCAGACACTTTAATTGCTGCGCGTAAAGGTAGCCCTTTAGTGATTGGTGTTGGTATAGGAGAAAACTTTATTGCTTCGGATGTGTCTGCCTTATTGCCAGTGACACAGCAGTTTATTTTTTTAGAAGAAGGCGATATAGCAAAGATAACGCGTGATAATATTGCAATTTTTGATGCGGATGGGAATTTAGTTGAACGGGCGATTAAACAATCCAGTTTATCCTCTTCAGCTGTTGAGCTAGGGAATCATAAGCATTACATGCATAAAGAAATTTATGAGCAAGCGCAAGCGGTGGTTAATACCTTAGAGGGAAGAATAACGCAAGAAAGTGTTTTAGTTTCTTCGTTTGGAGTGAAGGCTGAAGCTATTTTCGCGACCATTAAGCAAGTACAAATTATTGCCTGCGGTACCAGTTATCATGCCGGGCTAGTGGCTAAATATTGGTTTGAAGATATTTTAAGACTCCCTTGTCAAGTTGAGGTGGCGAGTGAGTTTCGTTACCGCAACCCTGTGCTTCAAGATAACACTTTATTTGTGACGATTAGTCAATCAGGCGAAACCGCAGATACCTTTGCGGCATTACAACAAGTGAATCAGCTTAAACAGTCTTTAAATATTGTTACTTTAAGCATTTGTAATGTTGCGGAGTCTAGTTTGACGAGAGAGTCGGACTTAGTGTATTTAACTCAAGCAGGGCCAGAGATTGGCGTGGCATCAACAAAAGCTTTTACAACGCAATTAGTCGTTTTAGCCTTGCTAATGACGGCGGTGGGTAAAGTACAAAAAAGCATGGAAACTGCGCAGGAAAAAAGAATTATTGCAGGGCTACATAAGTTACCTAAATTAATCAATAAAGCCTTAGAGCATGAATCCACGATTGAGAAAATGGCGGAATTATTTGCAGATAAGCAGCATGCTTTATTTTTGGGGCGTGGATCTATGTACCCTATTGCTATGGAAGGCGCGCTTAAATTAAAAGAAATCAGCTATATTCATGCCGAAGCTTACCCAGCAGGTGAGTTAAAACATGGGCCGTTGGCTTTGATAGATGAAAGTATGCCGGTGATTGCGATTGCGCCCAAGGATGGTTTATTGGAGAAATTAAAATCCAATATTCAAGAAGTTAAAGCGCGAGGTGGGCAGATGATTGTATTTGAAGACGAAGCCTCTAACGTCAGTTCTGATGCCGATTTTGAAGTGCTGAAAGTCACTAGCAATGTCGGGCGTATTACAGCCCCCATTACTTTTAATATTGCATTGCAGTTATTAAGCTATCACGTTGCCTTAATTAAAGGCACGGATGTTGACCAGCCGCGTAATTTAGCTAAATCGGTGACAGTCGAATAAATTATTTAGTAAACAAGGAGCCAGAATAAGGGCTCTTTGTTTATCAAAGTAAGGTTTATGTGTTATCAGGAAGAACGATGTTTAATTCTAGTGTTTCTTGGTCATCATCACTTTCATAGTTAATTGCGATATCTTCTTGATTAACCTGAACATACTTTTTAATGACAGCTAGCAACTCTTTTTGTAATTCAGGTAGGTAAGAAGGCTGATTACGTACTGACTTTTCGTGAGCCACTAAAATTTGCAAGCGTTCTTTAGCTAGCCGGGCAGTATTAGGTTTAGTTTTTTTAAAGTAATTAAGTAAGCTCATGATTAGCTCCTAAATAATCGGCCAAATAGCCCTTTCTTTTCTTCATCGATAAAACGATGCGGTTTATCTTCGCCTAAATAGCGATCAACGATATCTGAATACGCTTGGCCGGCACCGCTTTGCTCATCAAGAATAACCGGTGTTCCTGAGTTAGACGCGTTAAGTACTGCTTGAGACTCAGGAATAACGCCTAGTAAGTGTAGTGACAGGATATCTTGAACATCTTCAACGCTTAACATTTCGCCTAGTTTTACACGAGTTGGATTGTAGCGTGTCAGTAATAAGTATTCTTTAATCGGCGTTTCAGCCTTTTCCGCGCGTTGAGATTTGCTTGCTAATATACCTAGCATGCGGTCAGAATCGCGCACAGATGAAACTTCAGGGTTGGTTACGACAAAAGCATCATCTGCAAAATACATGGCTAAATGAGCGCCACGTTCAATCCCTGCTGGTGAATCACAGACTATATATTTAAAGGTTTTTTTAAGTTCATTTAAAACTTTACCGACACCTTCAAGCGTTAGTGCGTCCTTATCGCGCGTTTGCGAGGCGGGTAAAACAAATAACTTATCGCAGCGCTTGTCTTTAATTAAGGCTTGGTTAAGTGTGGCTTCTTCGTTAATAACATTAACAAAGTCATAAACTACACGGCGCTCACAACCTAAAATTAGATCAAGGTTACGTAAGCCGACATCAAAATCAATAACCGCTGTTTTATGTCCTTTCTTAGCAAGGCCCATGGCAATTGCTGCGCTAGTTGTCGTTTTACCAACGCCGCCTTTTCCTGAAGTGACAACAATAATTCTAGCCAATGGTTTTCTCCTAAGTATTTTTTATAATTAATGCTTGTTTATCTAAATAGATTTGTACAGGGGTTTTTTTATAGCTATCCTCAATATCTTCGCTAATACGATAGTTGCCCGCGATAGAAATGAGTTCTGCCTGTAAATCGGTACAAAAAATGCGTGAGTTTTCATCCCCTAGTACACCTGCTAAAGCTCTACCTCTTAAAGCCCCGTAGATATGGATATTACCTTCTGCCATTACTTCAGCGCCAGCACTAACATGAGAGGTAATGACTAAGTCACCTTTAGCGTAAACACGCTGCCCTGAACGAATGGGCTGAGTGACCAAGGTATTTATCGTGTTATTTTGAGGTTCTTCGCTGCTTTGATTAGTGGTAGCTGTTGGGGCCACAGGTTTTGGTGGTTTTTCAGCAGGAGCGGCTTCAGTTGATACGCGCGGAATATTAAAAATGGGCAGTTGTATTTTTTTAGCTGATTGTTGCTGCGCTTCGGAGCCGCCACGAATGCCAATAGGTAAAATCTCAACATTATGAATAGCATCAAGCAGTAACGCTAAGTTAAGGTCTTGATCTTGTACGTTTTGTAAATCAATTAAAACGGATGAGTTTTTGAAGAACTCTGCGGCTTGCTTAACTTTTTCGCGTAGTTGTAAACTAAAGCTATTAATATCTGTGGTATAGATATTAAGCACAGGGACGGTTATGACGCTGCTTTTAAACTCAAAAGCAGGCAAAGCTGGCGATGACGATTGATTAGGCATAAGTGTTGAACATAAATTTCTAAGGTATTGATTTTATATCATTGCGGACTAAAAAAATATACGGCATTCAAAATAGTGAGTTTATTTTGTTTTTAGCTGTAAAAGGCTCAATATGGCAAGCGCTATAAAAGCAACAAAAGTCCAGCCAGGGATACTGATTCCAAATAAAGTCCATAAAACATCTGCGCACTCGCCTGTCCCACTTAGCATTAATTTAAAAGTTTCAGTGAGAGGAAAGTTTTCAAATATATAGCTGAGTCCAGGGCTGCATTCAGGCACTTCTTCAGGGGGTAAATTTTGTAGCCACACATGGCGCGCGGAAATGCCACTACCTATTAATGCGCTGATAGCACCAGAGAAAGCATAATAACCAATGCCTTTTGAGCTGCTAGGGTTGTGGATGCTAGCGATTAATAAAATAATTCCAGTGATTAAAATAGCAATACGCTGAGAGATGCAAAGTGGGCAGGGCTCCATGTTTTCTACAAATTGAAAGTAGGCACCAACGGCCAGCATAGAAAAACAGGCTAAAAAGCCTAAGAAAAATTCGGTTCGTTTCGAAAAAAACATTAATCAGTAACTCCAATTTCTTGTTTAAAGTGTTTAATATCGCGCTGAGACCCGAGTATAACCAAAATATCGCCGACATCAAGTATGTGATCTTGTTCGCCTAGAGAGAAATAAAGTTTTTCTCCTAATTCTTTATCAACCACACCAATTAAAAATAAATTGTAATCTTCATGAATATGTAAATTTTTGGTGGAGGTCTTATCTAAAATAGACTCGGGTGGAATAGTTATTTCCGCCATATTAAGGTCGGCCCTGCCAAAAACAATATTATCTAAAAGCCGGGTGAGGTGTGGCTTGCTAAGAAGTTGATACACTTTATTGCTACAAATCTCATAGGGATCAATAATTTTATTTGCGCCTGCCGCAAAAAGCTTTTCAGCAGAGTCGGGTTGTTTAACTAAAGAGATAATATTGAGATTTTTATCTAGAGAGCGGGCGGACAATGTTAGGAATACATTTTCTGAGTCATGCTTTAAAAAACAAAAGAGAGTCGTTAAGGTTGAGCCTATTCCAATATTGATAAGGTCTTCGTCGTGTCGATAATCTAAGCACTGAGCAGTTAAATTGTTTTTTTGTGCATTTGCGACTCTATCAGGGTCAGAATCAATAATGATAATGTTGGTTGGTTTCTTTATCAGTTGATTAATGAGTTCATAAGAGAGGTTGTTGTAACCAAAGATTGCTGTGTAGGTAGTATTCATAAATCTTCCTTGCGAGCACGTAAATGGCTTTTTTCAATAAGACCTTGTAAGTATTCGATGCTTAATTTTCGACC
>Ga0209081_1001173_pt1 | contig 15716 bp, 13 predicted proteins | sample GOMGulsemesocosm_4_FD_184636 | JGI IMG/M metagenome (GOLD analysis project Ga0209081, IMG submission 184636) | Methane-oxidizing microbial communities from mesocosms in the Gulf of Mexico - GOM15B Gulf of Mexico (SPAdes) (version 2) | ecosystem: Environmental > Aquatic > Marine > Cold seeps... | reverse complement strand
CCCAAGATCAAAGTTGTCAATCAGCACTTGATTCTGAGCTGTTAGAGTTGCGTGAACATTTTCTTTCAGCTGATATTCAAGAAGGTCTAGCCGCATTTTCTGAAAAACGAAAGCCCATTTTTACTGGCAAATAATATTTAGGGATAAAAATCTCGGCCGCAAGCGACCGAGATTTTCGCTACGCGCTATTTAAATGTATATTGTTTAAATTTTTCTCTTAATTTTAATTTATGCATCTTTCCTGTTGCTGTCATCGGAATATCTTCAACATATTCAACAGCGTTAGGCATCCACCACTTAGCAATTTTATCAGTTAAGAAAGCCACTACATCATCGTGCGATAATGATTTACCACTGTGATTTTCTATAATTAATAAAGGTCGCTCATCCCATTTTGGATGCTCTATACCTATGACAGCTGCTATAGATACATCAGGATGTGACATCATAGTATTTTCAATATCAACTGAAGAAATCCACTCGCCCCCTGATTTAATAACATCTTTACTTCTATCAGTTATTTTCATATAGCCATATTGATCAATAGTTGAAATATCACCAGTATCAAACCAACCATCGACATTTTTCACATCCGGTCTATTGAAGTATTGATCAACCACCCAAGGACCTCTCACTAAAAGGTTCCCTGACTCTTTACCATCCCACGCCACTTCTTGACCATCATCATTGATCAATTTTAGCTCAACACCATAAACAGGTATGCCTTGTTTTAATTTTTGCTCAAACAACGCTTCTTCACCTAAGTCTTGTACTTCTTTTGTATGTATATGATTAAGTGTTCCCAGTGGGCTCATTTCTGTCATACCCCAAATATGCAGGATTGTCATACCTTGTTCATTTTGAAAATAACGATACAAGTGAGCGGGCATTGCAGTACCACCAACAACTAACCTTTTAAGACTAGTTAATGAAATGTTGTTTTTTTGAATATATTGAGCTAATAAATTCCAAACCGTTGGTACACCAACTGATAATGTAACACCTTCATTTTGCATAAGGCGACTTAACGTTTCAGGATCAGCAACTTGCTGACCGGCAAAAACAAGCTTACATCCAACCATAGCAGCCATGTATGGAATTCCCCAAGAATTAACATGAAACATGGGAACGATAGGCAATATACAATCATTTTTACTTATACAAAATGCATCTGGTGCAATGGCAGCCATGGTGTGTAATACTAAAGAACGATGGGTATATTGTACGCCCTTAGGATTACCTGTTGTGCCTGAGGTGTAACAAAGCTGACAGGCATCATTTTCATCAAGATCAGGCCATTCATATTCGGTAGAATAGTCATTGATCTCATCTTCATAGATAGACCAATTATCCCCTAAACCTTCGACGACTGAGGCATCAGACGTTAAAACAATAAAAGCTTTAACATTAGGTAACTCAGCTTCAATTTGTTTAACTAAATCAATAAACATAACATCAAGAAAAATTAATTTATCAGTTGCGTCATTAACAATAAAGTTGACTTGATCAGGATGTAGTTTAGGATTAATTGTATGACAAACTGCACCTGAGCAACTTATGCCATAATATAGTTCCATATGACGAAAGTCATTCCAAGCAAGGGTTGCAACACGATCACCTTTTTCAATATTATGCGTTTTCAAAAAGTTAGCAACTTTCCCCGAACGCTCAAAAATATCATTAAGTGTACAGCGATATTCCTCATGGTCACTGGTTATAGATACCACTTCCTTATTAGGATTAATTCTTTTTCCGTGTTTCATAATTGACGTTATCGTCAATTGAGAATTCATCATACTACCTAGCATAGTGCCTCACTATATTTATTTTATTGGGTGAAATTTAATTGCTCTAAATAATAAAAATAAACTAAAAAAAATGCTATTCAGCATAACTGAACAGCATTCTACTAAAAAGATTTTTAGTTGATGTAAACTTTATTTAGGTAGTTTAAATGTAAATACACTACCACCTTGGTTTAAGTGCTTAATTTTTTTACCTACAATACCACCCCACAAAGGAACTGCACCACCCCAACCAGATAATACTGAAACATACTGCTCGCCATCCATTTCCCAAGTAACGGGTGAACCGATAACACCTGAACCTGTATTAAACTTAAATTTTACTTCTCCAGACTTAGCATTTAACCCTAATAGGTATCCCTCAGGCGTACCAAAGAAAACTAAATTACCTGCAGTGGTTAATACACCACCCCATAGAGGAGCTGCGTTTTTATAACGCCAAATTTCTTTACCCGTTTTAGGGTCTATTGCTTTTAAAACACCAACATAATCTTCGTTTACAGGTTTCAGCGACATACCTGCTGCAATATACATAGAACCTTTTTTATAAGTGCCAGGAGTATGCCAAACATCCATTTGCATTTCATTTGATGGTACATAGAATAACTCGGTATCTTTACTATAAGCCATTGGCATCCAGTTTTTACCACCAAGGAAAGAAGGAGCAGCTAAAACAGCAGTACCTTTTTTGCCATCTTTAGATTCAGTAGGGTTACCAGGTCTGTTTTTATCAATATAAATTGGAGTACCTGTTTTTTTATCTAAGCCAGAAGCCCAAGTGATTTTATCAACAAAAGGAAAACCTCTAATAAAATCACCATTTTCACGATTAAGTACATAAAAGAAACCATTTTTATCAGCTGTTGCTGCTGCCTTAACGGTTTTACCATTTTGTTTGTAGTTAAAAGAAATTAACTCACTAATACCATCATAATCCCAAGCGTCATTTGGCGTGGTTTGAAAGTGCCAAACAATTTTACCGTTATCTGGGTTTATTGCTAAACGTGATGCTGAGAAAAAATTATCTCCTTTACGCATATGTGAATTCCATGGCGCGGGGTTACTTGTTCCGAAAAACAATAAGTCAACATCAGCATCATAAGTACCACCATTCCATGGTGCTGCTCCACCATGTTTCCATGAATCACCAGGCCATGTTTGCCCTGGTTTACCACCAGAAATACCATTATCAGTTTTTTTACCGTCTTTCCAGATATAACCCATATGGCCTTCAACAGTAGGACGTTCCCATACTATCTTGCCATTTTTAGCGTCATAAGCTCGAACTTTACCAACAACACCAAATTCACCACCAGCAACACCGGTGATAACTTTACCTTTTACGATAATAGGCGCGGCTGTAATAGAGTAACCAGCTTTATAATCTTCTACTTTCTTTTTCCAGACAACTTTACCAGTCTTGTTATTCAAAGCCACTAATTTAGCATCTAACGTACCAAAAATAACTAAATCACCATATAATGCAACACCACGGTTGATCACGTCACAACAAGGCATAATACCATCAGGTAATCTTGCATCATATTGCCAAAGTTCTTCACCTGTTCTCGCATCTATTGCAAATACACGTGAATAAGAACCAGTAACATACATTACACCATCTTTAATTAGTGGTTGAGACTCTTGTCCGCGTTGTTTTTCACCACCTAGTGAAAAAGCCCAAGCTACTCTCATGTCTTTTACTGTATCAGTATTGATTTTATTTAATGGACTGTAGCGCTGTCCTTTAAGGCCTAAACCATATGAAACAACATCTTCAGTAGTCATTTGGTCATTTAGAATATCTTTATCCGTAACACCAGCATTAGCTATGCCAGATACCGCTAGCGAAATCACCATCGATAATGATAATGCTTTGGTTTTAGTAATTTTAATCATTTTTTTTCCTCATAAAATTTAATCTGATATTTTTGTTTGATAGTTTGTTGATGTAATAATTTGTTGTTGTAATATACCCCACTTTACTTACTTTAGCTCAAATACCTTAGCTTAAAGTTATTTAGTTCAAAGCACTGCCAATTAATAAACAGATGACTTAAAAAAAACAGGTTAAATTTATCATAGGATGTTGATTTAACTTTTGCTATCAAACAGCAGTATGAAATCACCTCATCATTTAGGATGACTACTCGCTTCCTGATGCTTTATAAAAATCAGGCTTTTTATAAAGCGCATCATATTTAGAAAAAATACTTTTCATTTCACCTTGTATCACCATAGCCTCAACAATATCGGCTATTACATAACTCAATTGACGATAATCAGTTTTAACCGCCATTCCCATATCCCACTGTTGTTTCCCCATCATAGGAAAAGCATTATCAGCCAACACATAATTACTTGCTTGAATTTTAGTCGTACTATTTATAGAAATAATGCTTTGAAAATAACTTATTTGACTACTTAAGCCCATAACCGCATCAACTTCACTGGCTACCATAGCATCAATGGCTTGCCTAATAGATAGAAACTGCTTGGCATGATCTGTCATACGCCCACGAAAAGCAGACGAAAGATAAAATTGAGGGATTGAATCAACTTCAACACCAATATCATGATATTGAAAAACAGCGATAGTTCCTACCGAATCAATTTTTTTATTATTATAAATGATTTTCCAAGATTCAGTATGATAAGGGGAAAACATATGCACATGCTGGTGTACTAATTCACCAATATCGTCGCGTAACAAAGAGTAATCACGATCATAAGGTACGCGTAGCATTAAATCTGCTACTATTTTTTTAAGGTAATGACCTTTCCATAAGTTATTACGTAAATCATCTTCAACATTTTCATCTGCAGTCATCCAACGTAGACGAAGTTTGACGCCTAACTTTTTTGCGATAACTTGTGCTAAATCAACATCAATACCCTTTGCTTTGTTATCTTCTTTATATGAAAATGGCTGAAAATCACTATAAACAGCAATAATAATTTCATTACTTTCGATAATGTCATCATAAGAACGGCAAAAAGCTGTTGCAGAAAAAATCATGCAACAGCTTATTAATAGAGGAAATAAAGGAAAATTAATCTTTTTCAACAGACTCTAACCAAGTACGAATTGCCCACAATGCTTCTTGTGATAAATGCTCACTCATTTTCGGCATGTACACAGCACCGTTACGCGTAGCACCATTTTGTACGCGGTAAACAAACCACTCATCACCATCGTAGTCTGCTGGCAGTTCACGTAAATCAGGGGCTATACCACCTGAAACGCCACCTAAACCATGACAGCGAGCACAGTTTTGGTTATACCCAGAAGCACCCAGTGCTAATATTTTTTTACGAACATCACCAGTTTCTTCACGGTAAGGATTTGTATCTAACCAATCTTCGCCTAATTGTGGCAACCCAGAAGCATCTACTGCTTGCGGCGTTACAGGTCCATGTGCAGCGATACTATATGAAAAAACAGATACACAACATGCAATTAAACACTTTTGCTTAAAACTTAACTTACTCATTACTACTAAAACCTCTTAATTTACTATTTACTTACTATATATTAATTTACTATATATGTGGTTATTTTAACTATCTACTTAACCTTAACCAATTATACTTTAGATATGCTCACATCCTTCTTTAGGATGACCATATTCTGTACAAAATATATTTATTGCTTTAAAAACAATAAAGTATATATAGTATCACTAAATGATAAACTAAATGATAAACTATAAATAAAAACGTTACTACTATATGATGATAAAAGATAATGATAAAAACAAAAAATAGCTCTTTAAAGGAGATGAATATTTCCATTTTTAAACTTGCAAATTACGAACAAAAAATATTAATAACACTGCTTAGTTTTATATTTTTATATTCTAGTAATACCTTAGCATTAACGATTAAAGTTCAAGTAAGCTACCTAAAGTTGCAGCAGCAACAATCTCCTGCCCTGTCTAATGTGATAAAACGGCCTAATAACAGCGGCTTCCAAGGGGCAAATTTAGCTATAAACGATTCAAACACCACAGGAAAATTTTTGCAGCAACATTTTTCTCTGACTCAATTTGAATTTTCCACAACGCCTAATTTACTTACTCATTTAAAAGAAGAATTCAGCCAAGGCAAGCGAATTTTTGTGCTAAATGCTCCCTTAATAACACTAGAAAAAATCAACTTGTGGGCACAAGGTAAAAATATTTTACTGTTCAATATTAATGAATTTTCAGATGCTTTACGTGATAACCAATGTTTAAGTACCTTTTTACATACCGCACCTAGTTATGCGATGAAAGCAGATGCTCTTGCTCAATGGTTACTTTATCGCCGTTTAACTAAGGTACTGTTAATTTCAGGAAAGAAACCTATTGATATTGCTATAGCTACTTCCTTTAAACGCTCCGCTAAACGCTATGGTTTGAAAATAATAGCAGAAAAACACTGGAGTTTTGATACTGATCTTAGACGCAGTGCCCAACTAGAAGTGCCGCTATTTACGCAAACATCTAAAGAATATGATGTTGTTTATGTGGCAGATCACTATAAAGACTTCGCTCAATATATTCCATTTAACACTTACTTACCTCGTCCAGTTATCGGCTCGGCAGGTTTAGAGGCACTCTCTTGGCATCGTGTTATCGAACAATGGGGAGCAGCACAATTACAAACACGTTTTAATAAATTAACCGCGCGTTATATGAATGAAATTGATTTTAACGGCTATCTTGCCGTTCGTTCAATTGCTCAGGCGGTACATAAAACCAACTCAAGTTCTGCGGATGTGTTATTAAGTTACCTAAAATCAACAGATTTTGAATTAGCTGCTTATAAAGGACGAAAATTAAGTTTTCGCTCATGGAATGGTCAACTGAGAATGCCTATAGCACTAGTGCATCCTCAAGGGTTAGTTTCTCAATCGCCACAAGTCGGTTTTTTACATCCTAGCACCGATTTAGATACGTTAGGTTTTGATCAAAAAGAGTCTCAATGCAAAATACATTAATTAATATTATCTTTAAGTAACAAATATAAGTAACAAAATTATGAAAATTAAAATACTGCTAGGAATAGTGGTGAGTTTATTAGTCACTCCACCCGCTATTATTGCCGCTACGTCTGCAACTTCAACTGAGTATGCTTATATTACCAATGAAAAAGACGATAACATTTCAATAATCGATCTTAAAAAACAACAGGTCATTAAAGAAATTTCAGTAGGTCAAAGACCCAGAGGTATCATTTTCAATGAGCAACAATCACTCGCTTACATTTGTGCAAGTGATTCAGATCGTATTCAAATATTGGATTTAAATACCGAAGAAATTATTGGCGAGTTACCTTCCGGTGAAGACCCTGAAACAATAGCATTGCACCCCAATGGTAAGATTATTTATACCTCTAACGAGGACGATGCCATATTGACCGTTATCGACATTGAATCTAGCTTGGTTATTACCCAAATTGACGTGGGTGTTGAGCCTGAAGGATTAGCCGTGAGTCCTAATGGAGAAATTGTTGTGGTAACGTCAGAAACAACCAATATGGTGCATTGGATAGACACTAAAACTAATAAGATAATTGCCAACACCTTAGTAGGTGCTAGACCAAGATCAGCACAATTTACCCAAGATAATAAGTTGTTATGGGTAAGCTCAGAAATTGGTGGTTCCGTGGTAGTGATTGATGTTGATAGCAAAAATATAGTAAAAGAATTTAACTTTAAAATACATGGTATTCATCGAGATAGAGTACAACCTGTTGGCATACAGCTCACCCATGATGGCCATTATGCTTTTGTTGCTTTAGGACCAGCAAACCATGTTGCAGTTATTAATAGACAAACAATGAAAATTGAAAAATACTTATTAGTTGGCCGTCGAGTTTGGCAATTAGCATTAGCTGAGAATCAAAGTAAACTACTAACGACTAATGGTATCAGTGGTGATGTGTCTATTATTGATATCACTAAAATGAAAGTGATAAAATCAATTAAAGTGGGACGCTTTCCATGGGGCGTTGCTATCAAACATGCTAAGAAATAACAAACGCCATGACTATTACTACGACTAACACTATGACTATAGAAATAAAAAACTTATCGTTTGCTTACAAAAAAAAGCAAGCGCTGGATGATGTTAATTTATCTTTATCTACCGGCTTTAATGTTTTATTAGGGCCAAATGGTGCCGGCAAAAGCACCTTGTTTTCATTACTAACTGGGCTTTATCAAACTAAGAAAAATACCATTAATATTAATGGTTGTGATTTATTTAGTGATAAAACAAAAATAATGTCACAAATGGGCGTGGTATTTCAACAATCTACTCTAGATCTCGATTTATCAGTAAAACAAAATCTACTCTACTTTGCTTCACTGCATGGAATATCACCTAAAAAAGCGTTAAAAAATATCGAGATTATTTTATCTCAATTAAGCTTAACAGAGCGTTTAGATGACCCAATTAGAACATTAAATGGTGGTCATCGACGTAGAGTTGAAATAGCCCGAGCACTCATTCATCAGCCAAAAATTTTATTGCTTGATGAAGCAAGTGTTGGTTTAGATGTCGATAGTCGACTTTTAATTATTTCCTATGTTCGAAACCTATGCAAAAAGTTAGATATTTGTGTGTTATGGGCAACCCATTTAATGGACGAAATTGAACCTACCGATCAATTGATTATTCTTCATCATGGCAAAGTACAAGCACAAGCACTTTGTAAAGATTTATGTGAACAATATGCTAGTAGTGATGTTTATCAACTTTACTTTACGCTAACTAAAAATGCGGAGGCAGTGTGATTGTAAGTCAATACTATTATTGTTGTATGGGTATAATTAAACGTGAACTTTTTCGCTTTTTTAAACAACGGTCACGTTTAATTAGCGCCTTAGTTAGACCTTTATTGTGGCTAATTGTTTTTGCCGCAGGTTTTAGAGCTGCTTTGGGTATTTCAATTATGGAACCCTATGGCACTTACATTACCTATCAGGAATATATAATTCCTGGTTTATGCTGCATGATAGTACTATTTAATGGCATGCAAAGCTCACTTTCCATGGTGTACGATAGAGAAATGGGCAGTATGAAAGTATTGTTAATGAGCCCGTTGCCTATGCCATTTCTTTTATGTTGCAAACTTATTGCTATTGCTTTGCTATCACTTATGCAAGTATATATTTTTTTATTTTGCACTCAACTTGTTGATGTTGACATTCCATGGTTAAGCTACCTAACCGCAGCGCCCGCTATTTTTATAATCGCCTTTTTTCTAGGGGCGTTAGGCTTATTATTATCTAGTTTGATTAAACAGTTAGAAAACTTTGCTGGGGTAATGAACTTTGTTATTTTTCCCATGTTCTTTTTATCAAGTGCATTATACCCATTATGGAAAATGCAAGAAGCAAGCATCTGGTTATATAATATTTGCCAATACAACCCTTTTACTTACTGTGTTGAACTACTACGATTTGCCTTATTTGGACAACTCAACATAACCGCTTTCACTGTAGTGATAATCGTAACCGCTTTTGTATCTATATTTGCCTTGTTAAACTTTAGACCTAAGTTCAAGAGTAAAGGGTAATATACTTATGCGTATATACAAATTATAAATTATGCACTCACTCTACCCTGCAATTGAACCATTTAAGCATTATTATTTAAACGTAAGTAATCTAAATTCATCCGATTTAAAACACAAAAAAAGCGAAAATGAAGCTGATATTAATCATCATATATATATCGAACAATGCGGAAATCCATTAGGTATACCAGTTGTATTTTTACATGGCGGCCCTGGCTCTGGTTGTAATGAGTCACACCGTCGTTATTTTGATCCTAAGTATTATCATATAATTTTATTTGATCAACGTGGTTGTGGTCGCTCTCACCCTGTTGGCTCATTACAACATAATACCACCGCTCATCTCATTCAAGATATGGAAGTAATACGGCAACATATTGGTATTAAAAAGTGGTTGGTTTGTGGTGGCTCATGGGGGGCAACACTGGCATTATGTTATGCACAACACTTTCCACAGCAAGTATCAGGTTTATTATTACGAGGAGTGTTTTTAGCTCGTTCACAAGATATTGATTGGGTATATCATGTCAATGGCGCGGCTAAATTTTTCCCCGATGCTTGGCAGCAACTCGTAAAAGATTTACCTAAAGACCAGCAAGACAAACCACTATCAGCTATTTATCAACGACTTAGCAGTGATGATAATAAAATATCAATGAAAATATTTAATAAATTACAAAACTGGGAAGCAAACCTTGTTGCCTTACAAGAGCCGCCTAAATATTCAGAATATTTATCAAAAGATAATGCTGAAGTATCTTCAATTATTCAGCTTTACTATTCATTAAATCTCTGCTTCATTAACCAAACACCTATACTAGAGAATATTGATATTATTCGTCATATACCAACTACTATTATTCATGGTCGTTATGACATGGTATGCCCGCTTAAGCAAGCTTGGCAGCTAAAACAACACTGGCCTGAAGCTAAGTTAACCATTGTTGAAATGGCTGGGCATGTAGCAAGCGAACCCAAGATTATTGATGCGTTAATTAAAGTACAAACACTTTATGCGAACTTAAATAAGTTAAAATAAGCTAAAGGAAACTTAAAACTAATGCGAATATTTAAACAATTACCACTTTTAGCCCTTACTCTTTTTTATGTTTCTATAACAAGTTACGCTACAATAACAACAGAAATAACAAACACATCCAAAAAAAGTCAAAATAATATTTCACCTAATATTGAGGTTTCCGAAGTTATTGTAGTAACAGGCAGTCGTCAAGAATCAAGCTTGCTTACTTTAGCTGGTAATATTGATCGAATATCAAGCGAAGATATTGCGCTAGTTAACTCTGTTCATCCCAGTGATATTTTAAATAGAGCAACTGGGCTAAATATTCAAACCAATAATGGCATGGAATCATTACCTTCTATACGGTCTCCTGTTTTAACTGGTCCTGGTGCTGCGGGTGCTTTCTTATTTCTTGAGGATGGTATTGCTACTCGTGCGGCTGGCTTTGCTAATAACAATGCTTTATCCGAGCTAAACTTAGCTCAAGCAAAAGAAATAGAGATAATTAGAGGCCCCGCCAGTGCGGTTTATGGTTCTAATGCCGTTCATGGTGTAGTTAATATCTTAACTAAAGACCCTAGTAATGGTGGTGATATGACATTACTTACGGGTCCAAACAACCGCTATCAGCTCCAAGGTACTGTAGGGAAAGAATTAAATAAGCATGCCATAAACGGTAATATTCAAGCCGTTGATGACGGTGGTTATCGTGATAACAGTCGATTTAAATCATTAAAACTCGGTTTTCACCATGATTATGAAAATGGCGCTGACCAGTTTAAAACTCAAGTTTCAGGCTTTATTCTTGATCAAGATACTGCAGGATATATTTCTTCAAGTCAAAATGGCTCAGACTGTTATAGCTCAACTTATTCAGACGATAACCTTTACAAAGACAGTAATGCCATGGAAAAAAATTGTGATGCTAATGCCTATCGTGAGTGGTCATCTTTGCGCATAGCTAGCACTTGGCAAAGAAAGTTAAGTGCTGAGCGTAGCTTCTCCATAACGCCTTATTTTCGTATTAATCAAATGGAATTTCGTCAACACTATTTACCATCAAAAGCTATTGAGGAAAATAATCATTACAGTATAGGCATGATTAACAACTATAACTGGCAAGTAGCATCAAATCTTGCTTTAGTCATGGGTGTTGATCTTGAATGGACCGACGCTGGGCTAACTCAAACCCAACAGAAATCAGATAGCTACAGCTGGGACAAAGCACGCCAACAAGGAGTTCATTTTAACTATGAAGTAGAGGCTTCAACTATTGCACCTTATATTCAAGTAGACTGGCAATTAACACACCAACTTAAATTTACAGGGAGTGTACGCTTTGATGCCACTAAATATAGATATGATAATTTAATAGCCTATGGTACTACCAAAGCAGACGGCAGTTCATGCACAGACGGTAATGGTAACGATGTTGAGTGCCTATATAAACGACCTAATGATAGTAATGATAACTTTGACAATACTAGTGCCAAGTTAGGTTTTAACTATCGCCTTAATACTGACATGGCCGTTTTTGGCAGTTGGTCTCAAGGATTTAGAGCACCACAAGCAACCGATATGTATCGATTACAAAAACAACAACAGGTTGGAGAAATTGAATCGGAGCAACTTGATAGTTCAGAGCTTGGTTTACGTGGGGTGAGCGATAAACTTACTTGTGAAGTCGCTATTTACTATATGATTAAAAATAATTTCTTTTTCCGTGATGTTGATGGATTAAATGTTAGCGACGGTAAGACCTCTCATCAAGGCGTTGAGTTAAGCATTAATTATGACTTAACTGAAGTGTTAAACTTGTCAGCAAATTATAGCTATGGGCAACATGAATACGAATTTAACCGAGCAAGCAGCGGTGTTGTTAAAGGTAATGCGGTAGATACTGCACCAGAACAATTGGCAAATGTACGCTTAGCTTGGCAAGCGACAGAAAGCAGCAAGCTTGAGCTAGAATGGCTACATATGGGCAAATACTATTTAGATCCTGCTAATGAACATGAATATGCTGGCCATGATTTATTACAGCTAAGAGGTTTAATGGAGCTAAGCAATAACATCCAAATATTTGCCCGCATAGAAAACATTACCGATGAAAAATATGCTAGCCGAGCTAATTATGCCTATAGAACTTATCGCTTTTTTGGCGGACAACCTCGTGCTTTGCATTTAGGTGTTTCTATCTTATTTTAATTGCCGATTGATAAAAAAGACTTAGCCCTGCATATTGAGTTAACACGGGAATATTCAACTGTATAATCGAGGAGTATCAATTTTTCCACCTAAAGTAGTATGTTTTCTTTCATTAAAATTAAATATAGTTATAATTACTGAATTAACCAACCGAGGAGAGAATTATGTGGACAAAACCTAACTTTGAAGAAATGCGTCTAGGATTTGAAGTAACACTTTACATCAGTAACCGTTAATCAATCTTTTCAGCATAATGAATTACCTCTGGTATTATAAAAACCAACAATAATACTGAGGTAATAATTCATCAAAAAAATGATAACCCGTTAATTTTTGTTTCCTCTTTTTATTCTTTTAATTACTAGGCTCACATGCAAATTTTAATTCTAGGCTCTGCCGCTGGCGGAGGATTTCCTCAATGGAATTGTCATTGTGCAAACTGTAAAGGTTTACGCGACGGCACCATAAAAGCAACCGCACGTACTCAATCATCAATAGCAGTTAGTCCCAATGGTAAAGACTGGGTATTAATCAACGCTTCTCCTGATATTCGTCAACAAATTAATCAATCACCACAACTTTGGCCAGAACAAGGTGCTCGCGGCACAAATATTCGTGCGGCAATATTATCTGATAGTCAAATAGATCACACGACAGGATTACTAACGTTACGTGAAGGGCTTCCCCTTGAAGTTTATTGTACCGATGTTGTTTATGAAGATTTATCAACCGCTTATCCATTGTTTAACTTATTAGAACATTGGCATGGCGGCTTAAACTTCAATCAAATTGATACCGATTTAAAAAAACCTTTTAAGGTAACTGGTGTTGATGGTATTGAATTTGTTCCTGTCGTTATCGAATCTAACGCACCACCCTATTCACCTTATCGAGATAAAGTAGTTGATGGTAATAACATTGGCTTAAAAATCATTGATAAAAGTACAGGTAAGTATTTATTTTATTTACCAGGTATTGTACAAAGCACACCAGAAGTTGAGCAGATATTATCTGAAGCAAGTTGCGTATTAATTGACGGTACATTATGGCTTGATGATGAAATGATTGCTCAAGGTGTTGGCAAAAAATTAGGCTCTGAAATGGGACATATGCCCGTTAATGGTGAATATGGCACAGTAGCACTATTGAATAAGTTTACTATTGACCGAAAAATTCTTATTCACATTAATAATACCAACCCCATATTAAATGAGGAATCTCCTCAGCATCAATTTGTTTTAGACAATGGCGTTGAGATTGCCACTGACGGCATGGAAATTACTATTTAACTTTACCAACTAGGATCTTCTTTATGCAAGCTTGGACCAAAGAGCAATTTGAACAAAAACTTAGAGACAAAGGTCAGCTTTATCATATTCATCACCCTTTTCACATCGCAATGCATAAAGGTGAATGTAGTGTTGAGCAAATTCAAGGTTGGGTTGCTAACCGTTTTTATTATCAAGTTAATATTCCGATAAAAGATGCGGCAATTATGGCTAACTGCCCTGATATGGAAACAAGACGTTTATGGGTACAACGTATTCTTGATCACGATGGCAGCGTTGGCGATAAAACCTTAGGCGGTATTGAAGCTTGGTTGCGTTTAGGTGAAGCAGTAGGCTTAAATAAACAAGATTTACTCGATGAGAAGTTTGTGCTCCCAGGTGTACGTTTTGCTGTTGATGCTTATGTTAACTTTGCTCGTAGAGCAAGCTGGCAACAAGCAGCATGTTCATCATTAACAGAAATGTTTGCGCCAACAATACACCAAAGCCGTCTTGATACTTGGCCTGAAAATTATCCTTGGATAAAAGCGGATGGTTTAAGTTATTTTCAAATGCGCTTGTCGCAAGCACGTCGTGATGTAAACCATGGTTTGCAAATCACCTTAGATCATTTCACTAGCCGAAAAGATCAGGATAGCGCATTAAATATTTTACAATTTAAGTTAGATATTCTTTGGAGTATGCTAGATGCCATGACATTAGCTTACGAACAAAACCGTGCGCCTTATCAAGGATTAATAGAAAATCCTAGTTATCATAAAGGTATTTTTAAGTGATTACATTAACGTCAATACCCTCACTTAATGCCATGTTTCGTTTTCAATGGGAAAAAGCTCAAGATTGCTTTGTACTATTGTTTCCTGAAGGTATGGTCAAACTCAATGGCAGTGCTGGTGAGATTATGCAATTGATTGATGGTGAAAAAACAGTGCAGCAAATTACTGAAACTTTACAGAATAAGTTCCCTGAAGCGGGTGACCTAAGTAACGATGTTAACGAGTTTATCAACACAGCAATAGAAAAAAAATGGCTTTATAATGACCATGAAACAGGCAAGTAACTTGGAAAACAAACAAAAAAACACAAAATCAACAACAAAGTCAATTGTTGGCCCTCCACTTTGGTTACTTGCCGAGCTTACTTATGACTGCCCGCTACACTGTCCTTATTGCTCAAATCCAACTGAATTAGGTGATACTAAAAAAGAGTTAACGACAAAAGAATGGTGTCAAGTGTTTAGCCAAGCGAGAGAAATGGGTGCTGTTCAACTTGGTTTCTCAGGGGGCGAACCCTTATTACGAAAAGATCTAGAAATACTTGTTAAACACGCTAGAGAATTAGGCTTTTATACTAACTTAATAACCTCTGGCATTGGTTTAACTGAAAAGCGTATTGCTAAGCTGAAAACTGCAGGGTTAGATCATATTCAAATAAGCTTTCAAGGGGCTGATCCTGAAGTGAATGATGCTATTGCCGGTCGTGGCAATGCGTATCAGCATAAATTTAACATGGCAAAATCAGTGAAAGCACAAGGTTATCCTATGGTGCTTAACTTTGTTATCTCTAAGCAAAACATCGCTCAAATTCCTGAAATAATGCGTCTAAGCTGTGAGTTAGAAGCCGATTACGTTGAACTAGCTACGGCGCAATATTATGGTTGGGCATATAAAAATCGCGATCATTTATTGCCTTCTAAACAACAATTAGTTGAGTCTGAACGTCTAGTTAATGAGTTTAGAGATCAACAACAAGGCAAAGGGCCACACTTTATTTTTGTAACACCTGATTATTTTGAAACGCGCCCAAAAGCTTGCATGAATGGTT
>Ga0209081_1001172_pt1 | contig 15719 bp, 12 predicted proteins | sample GOMGulsemesocosm_4_FD_184636 | JGI IMG/M metagenome (GOLD analysis project Ga0209081, IMG submission 184636) | Methane-oxidizing microbial communities from mesocosms in the Gulf of Mexico - GOM15B Gulf of Mexico (SPAdes) (version 2) | ecosystem: Environmental > Aquatic > Marine > Cold seeps... | reverse complement strand
GCCGTGTTTCTCACCCAGCTCCAGTGCCTCGTCCCAGGCGCTTTTGGCCAGGTCGCACAATTGCGCATCCGGGCAATTGTGCAGGTCCAGCGGCACTGGCATTACCGACAAGCCCTGATAGCCATCTACCTGACCATAGGCGGCATTGCGGTGATTACGGATCACCCGCAGCATGTTTTCAGCGTTGCGGGCATAGCCGTTAAACGGCCCCTGCTCACCGGCGATTTCTGCCGAGGTCATATAGGCAACCCCAGTCATCAATGCCGTCAGTGTCCCGCAGAGTGCCCGGCCTTCTATACTGTCGTAACCATGGCCCATATTCATCAGCAAGCCGCCGATATTGGCATAGCCCAGCCCCAAGGTGCGAAAATCATAGGACAGTTGCGCGATTTCCTTGGACGGGAACTGCGCCATCATCACTGACACTTCCAGCGTCAGGGTCCACAGCCGACAGGAATGCATATAATCCTCGGCCTGAAACTCTCCATCCTTGAGGAAGGTCAGCAGGTTGATAGAGGCCAGATTGCAGGCGGTGTCATCCAGGAACATGTATTCAGAACAGGGGTTCGAGCCGCGAATCTCGCCGTCTGCCGGGCAGGTATGCCAATCGTTGACAGTATCGTGGTACTGGATGCCCGGATCAGCACAGGCCCATGCGGCATGGCCAACCCGTTCCCATAGATCACGCGCCTTGATAGTCTTGGCCACCTTACCATCAGTGCGGTTGATCAGATGCCAGTCGGCGTCTTTTTCAACTGCGGTCAGAAATGCATTGGTGACCCGGATCGAGTTGTTCGAGTTTTGACCCGAGACCGAGCTATAGGCCTCGGAATCCCAATCGGTATCATAGGTCGGAAATTCAATGCTGGTGTGGCCCTGCTTGGCGTAGTCCAGCACCCGTTTGATATAGGTCTCGGGGATCATCACCTTCTTGGCTTCGCGGATCGCCGTCTTCAACCCAGTATTCCTAGCAGGATCATAGACATCGGCTTCACCGCCATCCCAGGACCGGAGTGCCTCAAAAATACCGTTCAGCATCTTCTCGTGCATCTTTGAGCCGGCCACGATCGAGGCAACTTTCTGCTCTTCGATCACCTTCCATTCGATGAACTTTTCAATATCCGGGTGATCGGCATCGACAATGACCATCTTAGCGGCCCGCCGGGTGGTGCCGCCGGATTTGATTGCGCCTGCTGCCCGATCACCGATTTTCAAAAAGCCCATCAACCCTGACGATTTGCCGCCGCCGGACAGGGCCTCGCCCTCGCCGCGCAGATGGCTAAAGTTGGTGCCAGTGCCAGAGCCGTATTTGAACAGGCGCGCCTCGCGCACCCAGAGATCCATGATGCCGCCCTCGTTGACCAGATCATCCTTCACACCCTGAATGAAACAGGCATGTGGCTGCGGGTGCTCGTATGAGCTGTTGGATTTGGTCAGCTTGCCGGTTTTGTGATCCACATAGTGATGGCCCTGCGCCGGCCCATCAATGCCATAGGCCCAGTGCAGACCGGTGTTGAACCACTGTGGGCTATTGGGCGCAGCGCGTTGCGAGGCCAGCATGAACCGCATCTCGTCATAATAGGCACGCGCATCTTCTTCACTGGTGAAATATTCGCCCTTCCAGCCCCAATAAGCCCAGGCACCGGCCAGACGGTCGAACACCTGCTTGGACGAGGTTTCGCCGCCGAAATCAACATCATCGCTGACGGGTACAGAACGCCACAGAAATTCCGGCACGTCTTTTTCGCGCACCTTCTTCAACTTTGAGGGCACCCCGGCCTTGCGGAAATACTTTTGCGCAATGACATCACTTGCCACCTGGCTCCACTCTGACGGAACTTCGACATTATCCAGGCGAAAAACGATGGTGCCATCCGGATTTCGGATTTCAGATGTCGCAGAGATGAAATTCAGATCCGCATAGGCATCTTGCCCGGCTGTGGTGAACTTTCTTTCGATTTTCATTCTGCTGCCTTTGTCTTTTTTGCCTAGAATGCGTTGCCCACGCAGGATTCACCGATGAAACGCAAATAACCACCGCTTGCGTTGCGCCAAAAGCGAACACACTGACCTAGCTCAGCCAAAAAACGGTTGTTACAATTGTTAAAGCGCCATTGTTGATCTGCAAACACGTCCTACCAGATCTAGTAGCAAATCACCTGACAGCTACAATTTGACGTATAAATCCACATGCGGTCAACGTAAAAGTTAGCCATTGTGAGCCATCTTTTCTGTTGACCCCCCGTTCGCATTTACAGCCCCGAACACCCAAGTGATTCACTCAGAAGTTATCCACCGCTGTGCACAGAAACCCTGATCAAAACCGGATTCAGATTTTTGACGTTAAGATAATGGGTTGTGCATCTGCTTCATCAAATTTGTCCACTTTCGCCGTAGAGAAAATTCGATACTTGCCCACAGCCTGCACCGGATAGGGGATTTTTTAAGTGCCGGGTAGTTTAAGTGGAAAACCGCCCGGACAACAAACCCATGTCATCCATGTGTGTCACAGGACACAGTTGGATCTAGCTGCCGCATTGTGTGAAAAGCCTGTGATTTTTGGCACCAAAGAATGACGAGCAACGGCTCGGATATTTAATTTTCATAATGCGGGAAATTGGTCCATTTCGCCCTGTCCAGATCAACCAGCCAAAAGGCTAAGCTTCTCTGAACAGGAAGAAAAATGGTCGGGGCGGCGAGATTCGAACTCACGACCCCCTGTACCCAAAACAGGTGCGCTACCAGACTGCGCCACGCCCCGGACCGTGTGCCTTCTCTAGCGTTACCAATATGATTTGAAAAGCCCTAACATGCCCATTTTGCCGGTCCTTTGAAAAAAACTTTGTGCCGCAGCTCGGTTCCGGCAGAAATCCCATAGCGCACAGCCAGACCGGCGTTGATTTCAAGCACGGCAAAGACGTGATCGCCGCCGGGGATGGGGCTAAGGTCGCCGGGGATGGCATTTGAATGAACACGGCTGACCACTCCGCTGCGGTCAATAAAGATGATATCCAGGGGAATCAGCGTGTTTTTCATCCAGAAGCTGGCAGGCTGCGGCCTGTCATAGACAAACAGCATTCCCGCACTGCGCGGCATCGCCTCACGAAACATCAGTCCGCGCGCGCGTTCTTCTTGGGTGTTCGCTATTTCAATATTAAAAGAGGCCTGCCCCCAATCGCCCCGCAAGTCGATACGATTGGGTCGGCATCCGGCCTGCACCGTTCCGGAAACAGCCGCAGCAAAACACAAGGCCAGTGCTGCGACATGTTTCTTCATAAGGTGAGTCTCACATTTACGCTTGGACGGCGCTTTCCCAGGCAAGAACTTCGACAGCGATGCGGCCACGCTCGCCGCTGATAACGCGCATTGCCAGGGCTTCGCCCGGTTGCAAATCCGCCAGGCCGGACTGGCGCAGCACCTCTACGTGCAAAAACACGTCATCATTACTGCCAAACACATTGGCAAAGCCAAACCCCTTGCCTTTATCGAACCATTTGACGCGCGCCGCCTCTAGCGGCTCGGACCTCAAAGAATCAAGATCCAGTTCGGCAAAGTCAGCCAGCACCGGGGTATCGTCGCGCTCGGGGGCGACGATAGACACAACTTCAAGGGCCTGAACACCACGATCCGTACTATGGGTCAGAATTTCGATCTGTGCCCCATCCGCAACCGAGCTTTGCCCAAAGTTGCGCAGCACATTTACATGCAGCAAAATATCCGGTCCACCAGTGTCGGACACGACAAAGCCATATCCTTTGGTTGGATCAAACCACTTAACCAGGCCGCGCACTTGATGCATATTGCTCAGATCTTCTGCCAATGTGTAGTCCACCACGTATTTTTGTTTTTGTTTTTATAGCTGTTCCACCAAAGTGATGCGCGAATGTGGACGCTTATTTCAAGACAAAAGTTTCAAACAGAATTCAATTTTGTTTTTCTTGTCACACTAAATCAGGGACTTAACCGAGTGACCTGCCACTTTGACGCAGGGTCACACCGACGCCAAACGAAACGGTCATGCAACCGGAACGTGCCATCTGCCCAGAATTCTACTTCCTGCGGCACCAGCCGGTACCCCCCCCAAAACGGAGGCCGCTCAGGTGACGTTCCCTTGGTCGCCGTTACTTTGGCAACCTCGGCCATCAACGCGGCACGACTGGTAAGCGGCTGTGATTGTTGTGAAGCCCAGGCACCAAGGCGGCTTTTTAGCGACCGTGACTGATAGTAGGCATCCGCCTGCGGGCCATTCTCGCGTGTGATGCTGCCACGCACCCTGATCTGGCGGCGCAACGATTTCCAGTGCATCACAAAGGCCGCCTTACCAGTCGCATCCAGCTCATTGGCCTTGGCACTACCGTAATTGGTGTAAAACACAAAAGCCCCGGCCTCTATCTCCTTCAACAATACCATGCGCGCATTTGGCAGCCCCTCTGCATCTACAGTTGACAGAGCTATCGCATTTGCATCATTGGGTTCCGTTTTTTCGGCCTCATCCAGCCAGCTTTGGGCGATCTCAAACGGATCATCCCCTGAAAATATCCCACTACGATCTGACATCGGTCCCTCATACTTTGTTATTGCCAACCTAGGCAGCTTCACCGCAACCAGCAAGACCGCCACCCTTGAAGCACAGAGCCCAATAACCTAAAGGTCTCACAATCAAGAAACACGGGCGGAGAACCTGCATGTCTAATCAGCTGATGGCCGGAAAGCGTGGCCTCATCATGGGCCTGGCCAATAACAAATCGATCGCTTGGGGCATTGCTAAGGCCTGCGCCGATGCTGGCGCCGAACTGGCCTTCTCATATCAGGGTGACGCGCTGAAAAAACGTGTTGGTCCCCTGGCCGAACAATTGGGCAGCGACATTGTTCTGCCCTGCGACGTGTCCGATGAGGAATCGATCGACGCATTGTTCGCCTCATTGGAAGAGAAATGGGGCAAGCTGGACTTTGTGGTCCACGCCATTGGTTTCTCGGATAAGAACGAGCTGCGTGGCCGTTACGTCGACACCAGCCGTGGCAATTTCCAGATGACCATGGATATCTCGGTCTATTCCTTCACCGCCGTGGTGCAGCGCGCCGAAAAGATGATGAACGAGGGCGGATCTTTCCTGACCATGACCTATTACGGTGCCGAGCAGGTGATGCCGCACTATAATGTGATGGGCGTGGCCAAGGCCGCACTTGAGGCCTCGGTGAAATATCTGGCCGAGGATCTGGGCAAAGACGGTCTGCGCGTCAATGCCATCTCGGCCGGACCCATCAAGACGCTGGCCGCATCAGGTATCGGTGATTTCCGCTACATCATGAAGTGGAACGAGTACAACTCGCCGCTGCGCCGCAATGTGACCATTGATGACGTTGGCAAATCTGCGCTGTATCTGCTGTCCGACCTCAGTTCTGGCGTCACTGGTGAAAACCTGCATGTCGATGCGGGCTATCATGTGGTTGGCATGAAGGCGGTAGATGCGCCGGACATCACCAAGTCATGACTGTTGCAGCTTTCCTTGCCGCTGTTCTGCTCTGCCTGATGGCCGCCGTCAGCCCCGGCCCTGCTGTATTGATGGCGGCGCGTATTGGCTTGACCGAAGGCTGGCGCACCGGATTGGCGCTCGCCATTGGCATCGGCGCGGGCGCGGTGTTCTGGGCCTCGGCGGCGCTGTTTGGGCTGGCGCTACTGTTTGACTATGCGCCGATCCTGCTGACGGTGATGAAGATTGGCGGCGCGATGTTGCTGATCTGGATGGCCATCAAGATATGGCGTCAGGCGGATGAACCCATTGCCGAGGCGGACACCGCTCCGACACCACGTTCGCCTTTGGCCGCGTTGCGGTTGGGGCTGGTGACACAGCTGGCCAATCCCAAACCGGCTGTGTTCTTTGGCGCTGTCTTTGTCGGCACCGTGCCTGCGGGCACCCCCAGCGTGGTTCTGGCGGCACTGCTGATCTGCATTTTTCTGGGCGAAACCCTGTGGAACGCCCTGGTGGCGCGGCTTTTCTCTTTGGAAAAAACCCGCCGTAGCTATATCAACCTGAAACATATTATCGATCGGACTTTTGGCGGGCTGCTTGCCCTGCTTGGGGTCAAGATCGCAGCAACCTGACGCGTTAAGCGGGGAGCCCAAAAATGACCGACCGTCTGCCACATGAGAAAGGGTTCCATATCAGTTGGGACCAAATCCACCGCGATAGCCGTGCCTTGGCCTGGCGTCTTGATGGCCAGGGACCAAGTGATGGGGCCTGGCGTGCCATCGTGGCCATCACACGTGGCGGCATGGCGCCTGCGATGATTGTCGCTCGCGAACTGGATATCCGCACGGTTGATACCATTGCGGTAAGATCCTACCACCATCAGGACCAAGGCAAAGCCGAAGTTCTCAAGGCCCCCGATGCGGCGCTGATGGGACAAGGCGAGGGTATCTTGATCATCGACGATCTGGTCGACAGCGGCAAAACACTGGAGCTGGTGCGCAGCCTGTACCCCAAGGCGCATTTTGCCACCGTCTATGCCAAGCCCAAAGGCCGCCCGATGGTGCATACCTTTATCACCGAGGTCAGCCAGGACACCTGGATCTTCTTCCCGTGGGACATGGCGCTGCAATACGTCGAGCCATATCGCGGCAAGGATTGATCCCTGACAGCTTCAACTACAAAAGCGCGTCCATCTGGGCGCGCTTTTGTACATTGCCACCGACATCGCATATCCGGGCTGTTCCACCGTCTGGCCGCTCGCAAATTTTAGCAGCTCTGCAACACCGCTTGCCCCGCAACGGGCAGCAGCGTATTCAGAGCACCAGACATTTCTTCACCCCCTGCCGTGGCTGATTCATAGCCGCAAGAAACGCAGAGGCATCGACAATAAGAGGGCATCATGGCCGTAGGCATGAAACATCTTTCCAAAACCTTCGTGTGGATCCTTATGGGGCTGCTCATGCTGGGGCTTGCCGGTTTCGGCGCCGTAAGCTTCTCGGGCTCGGCCACTGCCGTTGCCACAGTGGGCAATCAGGAAATTTCCGTACAGACCTATTTCCGCGAATTGCAGCGCGAACAACAGGCCCTGCAAAGACAGACCGGCCAGTTTTTCCCAATGTCACAACTGTCGGCTTTGGGAATGGACCGGCAGGTGCTGGCGCGGCTGGTCTCTATTGCTGCCATCGACAACGAGGTAAATCAGCTGGGTATTTCCATCGGCGATGAAAACCTGTTGCAAGAGATCATCGAAATTCCCAATTTTCAGGGCGTCAACGGCGAATTCGACCGTGATGCTTATGAATTCGCCCTTGATAGCGTTGGCCTGTCTCAGCGTGATTTCGAAGACGACCTGCGCCGCGAAGCCGCCCGCACCTTGGTGCAAGGCGCGATGATGGTTGGCACAAAAATGCCCACAACCATGCGCGACACCATCGCCAACTTTATCGGTGCGCGCCGCAGCTTTACCTGGGCACAGCTTAGCAATGACGAAATGGCGATGATCGCGCTGGCGCCTACGGATGCTGAACTTCAGGCGTTCTACGACGCCAATGCCGATCTGTTTACCCTGCCCGAAACCAAGCAGCTTGCCTATGTATTGATGACCCCTGCCATGCTGATGGATCAGGTTGAGATCGACCAAGAGGCCCTGCGCGCGCTGTTTGACCAGCGCGCCGACCAGTATCAGGCACCAGAACGCCGTCTGGTGGAACGTCTGGTCTTTGCGGACGACGAAGCCGCGTCAAGCGCCAAGGCTCAGCTGGAAACCGGGGGGGCCACGTTTGAATCTCTCGTTGATGATCGCGGATTGGCGCTGGCGGATGTGGATATGGGGGACGTGACCATGGGCGACCTTGGCACCGCTGGCCTGGACATCTTTTCCGCACAGGTGGGCACTGTTGTTGGCCCGCTGCCCTCAGATCTTGGCCCGGCCCTGTACCGGGTGAATGGTCGCCTTGAGGCCCGCGTCACTGTCTTGGCAGATGTCGAGGCCGAGCTGCGCGACGAGCTGGCCGCAGGCCGCGCCCGCCGCCTGATCGAACAACAATCCGAGGAGATTGACGACCTGCTGGCTGGTGGCGCCACTCTGGAAGACATCGCCAGCGAAACCGACATGCAGTTGGGCCAAATAAGCTGGACCACGCAAAGCAGCGAAGATGTCGCCGCCTATGACGGCTTTCGCCAGTCCGCCGCCGCCGTCACCGTTGACGATTTCCCCGCAGTTGAGTTCCTAGAGGACGGCAGCCTGTTTGCAATCCGTCTGGACGAAGTGCTGCCGCCGCGCCCCGAACCTCTGGCGGATGCCAATACCAAGGCCTTGCAGGGCTGGAACGCGCAACAGCGCCAGAACGCCATCACCACCGAAGCCAAGGCCATTCTGGCCCGCGCCGAGGCCAATGGCGATTTTGACGAAGGTCTGACTGTCACCACCGAGACCGGCCTGACCCGCACCGCCTATATCGACAATACTCCGGCGGATATGATGAATCAGCTGTTCGAAATGCAACCCGGTGAAATGCGCATCGTTTCCGACCAAAGCTCAACCGTGGTGCTACGTCTGGACGAAATCCTGCCGCCGGGTGAAAATGACGATCTGACGGCAATGTCCAATGCTCTTGAGACACAGCTCGATCAGGCACTGTCACTGGCGCTGTTCGAAGCCTTTGTGCAGGATGCCCAAACCCGCGCACGTCCACAGATCGACCAGCAGGCGCTGAACGCCGTGCAGGCCAACTTTCAGTAACCAAGGCACCAACCGATGGCCCTGACCCCCGATTTCGACACATTCGCCAAAGCCTATGAAGCTGGCGAAAACCAGGTTGTCTATACCCGCCTGGCCGCTGACCTCGATACCCCGGTATCGCTGATGCTTAAACTGACGGGTGCCCAAAAAGACGCCTTTATGCTGGAATCCGTCACCGGCGGCGAGGTGCGTGGACGGTATTCGATCATCGGGATGAAGCCGGATCTGGTCTGGCGTTGCCACGGTAAAACCTCGGCGCTGAACCGTTCGGCCCGATATGACGCGGATGGGTTTACCGACCAGAGCGGCGATCCGATGGACAATCTGCGTGCCCTGATCGCCGAGAGCACCATTGATCTGCCCGAGGATCTGCCACAGGCGGCCGCAGGTCTGTATGGCTATCTGGGCTATGACATGGTGCGATTGGTGGAACACCTGCCAAATGTGAACCCCGACCCACTGGGCCTGCCTGACGCGCTGATGCTGCGGCCCTCGGTGGTGGCGGTGCTGGACGGGGTCAAGGGCGAGGTCACGGTGGTCTCACCGGTCTGGACCAGCAATGGCCAGTCTGCCCGCGCGGCCTATGCGCAGGCGGCGGAACGGGTGATGGACGCGGTGCGCGATCTGGAACGCGCCATGCCCGCCGAAACCCGCGATTTGGGCGAAGCCGACGAGATCGCCCCGCCGGTGAGCAACTTCACCAAAGAGGGTTATTTGCAGGCGGTGGAAAAGGCCAAGGACTACATTCGCGCCGGTGATATCTTTCAGGTGGTGCCCTCGCAGCGCTGGACGCAAGAGTTCCGCCAGCCACCCTTTGCGCTGTATCGCTCGCTGCGCCGCACCAACCCATCGCCCTTTATGTTCTACTTTAACTTTGGTGGCTTTCAGGTGATCGGCGCCAGTCCGGAAATTCTGGTTCGGGTCTTTGGCAGCGAGATCACCATCCGCCCCATTGCAGGCACCCGCCCACGCGGCGCCACCCCCGAGGAAGATCGCGCGCTTGAGGCTGATTTGCTGGCCGACAAGAAAGAATTGGCCGAACACCTGATGCTGCTGGATCTGGGCCGCAATGACACTGGTCGTGTCTCCAAAATCGGCACCGTGCGGCCAACTGAAAAATTCATCATCGAACGCTATAGCCACGTGATGCACATCGTCTCTAACGTCGTCGGAGAATTAGCCGAGGACAAGGACGCGCTCGACGCATTTTTTGCCGGCATGCCCGCCGGTACGGTATCGGGTGCCCCCAAAGTGCGCGCGATGGAAATCATCGACGAGCTGGAACCCGAAAAGCGCGGCGTCTATGGTGGTGGTGTTGGCTATTTCTCAGCCGGGGGGGACATGGATATGTGCATCGCCCTGCGGACTGCGGTGGTGCAGGATCAAAAACTCTATATTCAGGCCGGCGGTGGCGTGGTCTACGACAGCGACCCAGAAGCAGAGTTTATGGAAACGGTGCACAAATCCAACGCCATCCGCCTCGCTGCCGCCGACGCGGCATGTTTTACCGGCAACGGAAACAGCTAGATCTTGTTATTTGCTGTGAATGGGCAAAATTGGATCTGAAATAGTAACGGCGCCTCACTAGTGGGGCGCCGTTTTGTTTAGCCTCAAAGCAATATAGTTTAGCCTATAACTGAATTGTCATCTCGCTTGACGACAATGACGGACGAGCGAGCCAACTTACCGTCTCCATCCGGAAATGGCGATTTGGGGTGCTGAATACCCACAAACATCGACCGGCGATCAGCTGACCAGCACAACCCAGTGACTTCGGCCCCGTAGGGGACAGTCATGAACCGCACGATCTCACCGCTATTCGGATCGCCAACCAGCATCTGGTTGTTGCCCATACCGGCAAAATCACCTTGATTTTTGTAATTGCCGTCGGTCTGTATCCACAGCAAACCAGTACTGTCAAATGCCATGCCATCCGGGCTGTTGAACAGGTTGCCCTCGTTGATGTTGCTGGACCCCGCATAAGCATCCGAGTGAACCTTAGGGTTGCCCGCCATCACATAGAGATCCCAGTTGAAGGTTTCGGCGGCGTGGTTCTCGTCGGCGGGTGTCCAACGAACGATCTGACCATAGTGGTTTGCTTCGCGTGGGTTAACCGCATTTGGTGATGTATCATCACCACCAGCATTTGGCTTCTTGCCGCGATTCTTGTTATTTGTCAGCGCACAATAGGCCTCAACCGAGATCGGGTTGACCGCAACCCATTCAGGCCGGTCCATGGTGGTTGCCCCAACCGCCGAGGCTGCCATCCGGGTATGAATATGGATTTCAGCCTGATCCATACCGGTGGTTTCTGCCGTCAAGGCAATCCAATTTCCGGACCCATCGGCATGGAATTTGGCGACAAACAGGGTGCCAACGTCCAGCAGGTTTTCGGTATCCCCACCTGGCTGATACACGTCTTCAGACACAAATTTATACAGAAACTCGCCGCGTTCATCATCGCCTAGATAAACAACGACGCGGCCATCCCTGGCGATCACAACTTCGGCGTTTTCGTGTTTGAACCGCCCCAGTGCCGTGCGTTTCACAGGCCTGGAGTCTGGTTTCGACGGATCAATTTCCACAATATAACCAAACCGGTTCGGCTCGTTTGGCGTTATCGACAAATCGTATCTGGGGTCGAATTTCTCATAGTCATAGCGGCTGTCCAGACCGATGCCATAACGATCAAAGCCAACTGGGGTCACCAGATCTTTGTCGGTTGAGCCAAAATAGCCGTTAAAGTTCTCTTCGCAGGTCAGATAGGTGCCCCAGGGCGTCTTACCGGCCCCACAGTTGTTCATCGTGCCCAGAACTTCAACACCATATGGATCTGCTTTAGTCTTCAACAAATCATGGCCAGCGGCCGGCCCTGCAATTCGCATTGCTGTGTTGTGATGGATACGTCTGTTGAAAGGGCTGTCCACAACCACGTCCCAACCACGGTCCCCTTCTGTGACTTCCATCACAGTAACACCTTGCAAGTTTTGCATTTTTTGAACGTCTAAAACTGAAACAGGCATGCCACCTTCATTCTGCGGCAGGTTCAGTCGCAAGTTCAAATACTCGTGGTTGACTGCAATCACTTGGTGACCATCAACCTCGAACACTTCCATTCCATCGGTGTTTTCACCAAAAACCCGGTCAGATTTGTAATCACCACCAGTGGCATGATCGAACACCGGAGCATCCGAAAACAATGGGTCGCCCCAGCGTGCCAGGATCTGCCAATTATACCCTTCAGGCACATGAACGGTGGCATCCGTGGCCACAGTGATGGGGTTAAATCCGAAACGACCACTTGTAACGGCCTTTGCTCCAGATGGCATCAGCGCGCCAGCACCCATTACGGCCGCTCCGGATCCAAAGGCCAATACACCGCCCAGAAAACCGCGACGGGTCAGTGCCTCTTCAACCACACGATCAAAGTCATTTTCATCCGGACGCGGGCTTTGCAATTCATCCCAATCGTCCCAGGACAGTTCATCACGATTTTCGACCATTTTCTTCCCCTGGCTAAAAAATTCCACTTGGTGACCACAGCGTAATTGGGGTGCGCAATACTTTTGTGACAGCTAATGCCGCAGGGCGCATTGGAAATTTCGGGATTTCACGCTGTGCTACGGGCAAAGAACACAATCGTCATGACCAGGCCCACCGCAACAACGATGGCTTTCACCATCACTGCAGGCATCCGTCGCGCCAGTCGTGCCCCAACATAACCACCGATTGTGGCGGCCACCATCATGATCAAAGCCTCATTCCAGTGCACAATCCCGGCCAGGGCAAAAGTCGTCACCGAGGCCGCCGACAGCACAAACGACAAAACATTCTTCAACCCGTTCATCAGGTTCAGATCACGCATCCCCAGCGCCGAAAACAGCGCCAGCAGCACGATGCCAAGCCCGCCATTGAAATAACCACCATAGACCGACACCAGCAACGTGGCGATCCAGCCGTTAGAGCCAGCCTTACCACGCGCCTCGATCCAGGAACTGATGCGACCACCCAACAAAAATAGTATAGTAGCAAACAATAACAGCCAGGGCACAACCCAGTTGAACACAGTGGCCGGGGTCACCAACAGCAGCAACGATCCGGCAACGCCACCAATCACCGACAACAAGACCAGTCGAATCAACAATCCCCGATCAAAGCTGCGCAGCTCTTTCAAAAACCCCAAGGCACCACTGGCATAGCCGGGAAATACCGCCACAGCGCTGGTGGCATTGGCGGCGATTGGTGCAATGCCGGTAAAGACCAGCGCCGGAAAGGTCAGAAAACTGCCGCCTCCGGCAATTGCATTCAGCCCACCCGCTGCAAATGCAGCGGTGCACAGAATCACCAGTTCAATCATCTATCCGGTCTTTCAATTGAAGGATGTGGAAGGATCAAATCCCAGCGTCAGCGGCCGTCCTAACGGTCACTGACCTGAAGCGACAGCGCCGCTGACACTGGCGCCAGAGCCACCCGAGACGCACGGTCCTGCAGCCCCCACAGCAGCAATGCCGAAATGGTATCAGGTCGCAAGCGCCCCAACATGATCACCGCTCCTTCTTGGCCAGCGCGGAATGCCGCCTGATCCAGGAACCGGCGGATTGCCTTGGGGTTCTGCCCGGCACCGTCAAAGTCACGGAACACGACAGCGGCCGGCACCCCATCGCGAGTTGCCAGTTTTTGCACAGTGTTCAAGCCATGGTTCTGGGTCAGCATCCCCCTCCCCGAGGCCGCCACCACCGCCGAAACCTGATCCGCCAGTGGCCGATTGCCCTGAAACCCGCTGCCGGGTCCCTCCAGCACAGCAATCGATTCGGGTACAGTTTCAAACCAGACCGCCAGTGCGGTTTCTGCATCCTGCGGCGCAGCTTCGCGTGGCAGGTCGGTCAGTATCAGCACTTCGAACCCGGCTGCCCGTCGCGCGGCCATTTTCTCGGCGGCATTGGGATCTTCGGGATCAATCGCGAAACTCAGTGGATAGGGAAAACCAACCAGCGCCTCGGAGCCAATAGAATCGGCGTCATCAATCAGCACAATCGCCATGAGTGGCCGACCATCGGGATTATCGAAAGGTTCGGCAAAATCCTCAAACGGAGCGGATACCACAGTGTCAGTCGTGAGACCCGTCGCAGTCACGGGATTGCGTTCTGTCAGCGGCACCACCGGCGTTCCAAATCCTGGACTGTCAGTGCTATCCACTGCCCCGGTGGTGGTCGGCAAAACGGCGACCTGCTCACCACCTTGATCCAGTGATGGTTCAGCTGCACTGCTTTCTGCACTGCTTTCTGCACTGCTTTCTGCGCGGTCTTCGCCCCCCGCGTCACGCGATTCTCCCGGCACCAATTGCGTTGCTGGTGCATCCACAATACTCGGCAAAGTGGTCGCCAAATTGCTAAAGGGTGTAGACCCCGAGGCAGGCGCGGTCATCGCCGGCATCTCGCCCCCCACGTCAGGGGCTGCCACGGTCGCAGATTCCGCAATTTCCGGTGTCACAGGGGCCGTCCCTGTTACCGGAGTACGGTCTATATCCTGTCCGCGCTCGCTTGACGGCAATGTGCCGGCCCCATCAGCAATCAATTCCGCGACAACGGGAGGCGTTGTTTCAGGATCAACAGAGGGCAAATCTGGCACCAAAACGGGCTGCAGTGGCTGTGTTGGGTCAACGGACACAACAATCTCAGCTTCCTGCGTCGGCACCGATGGAGCAGGCAATGCTTCGACAGGAACAACAGGCGTATCGGTCTGCACGCCAATCTCCGGCGCGGTTGTGAGCAGTGTTTCGCTGGCGGTGGGCACCGTTTGCACGGTTTCACCCCTGCCAATCTCAGGTCGGCCCGCTGACTGGGTATCCGCGCCCTGCAGAGCCGTCAGGTCATCCACGACTTCGTCCTCTGGGGCCGCTGGGGCTGACTCGACCAGATCAGCATCCAGCCCCGGCGCCTCAACCTGCAAGGCTGTCGCATCCACAGTTTCCAGCGTTTCAGTTGGGGTTTGATCCGTGACATCCACCACTTTGGGAAGCGGAGCTGACAATGACAACATTGCCGCTCCGGCTGCGGCCACCAAGGCCCCTATACTTACCCCACCCAGGAATCCTCGCATGCCTGTCTCGCCTCTCGCGTTTTATCTCTGCCCGTCGGGACCGCTGAATCTGCGTCCATCTGCCCCGGTGGAAAAGTTGCTGCGCGACCGTGCACCCTTGACGCTGCCGCGCAACCCTGAACATGTATGTTACGACCACTATACTGCGGCGTGGCCCTGCCCCGCCAGCCCCTAAACGAGCCTGCCAAGATGTTGCTGCTAATCGACAACTATGATTCCTTTACCTACAACCTTGTCCATTATCTGGGCGAGCTGGGCGCGCGGGTGGAAATCCGCCGCAATGATGCGCTTGATGTGCAAGAGGCCATGGCGATGAAACCCGCCGGCATTCTGTTGTCTCCCGGCCCCTGTGACCCGGATCAGGCCGGAATTTGCCTGGCCCTGACCAGGGCCGCCGCCGAGACCCGAACGCCGCTGATGGGCGTTTGTCTGGGTCACCAGACCATTGGCCAGACCTTTGGCGGTCAGGTGGTGCGTTGCCACGAGATCGTGCATGGCAAGATGGGCAGCATGTCCCATACTGGCAAAGGCGTATTTGCCGGCCTGCCCTCGCCGTTTCAGGCCACGCGCTATCATTCGCTGATCGTCGATCGTGACAGGCTGCCGGATTGTCTTGAGGTCACCGCCGAACTGGAGGACGGCACCATTATGGGGCTTCAGCACCGCGAGTTGCCAATACACGGCGTGCAGTTCCACCCGGAATCGATTGCCTCGGAACATGGGCATGCACTGCTGAAAAATTTCCTTGATGAAATGAAAGAGCCGACATGAGTGACCGCTTAAAGCCACTGATCGGTGCCGCAGCCGAGGGCCCACTGACACGGGACCAGGCCGAGATGGCCTTTACCCTGTTGTTTGAGGGCGAGGCCACGCCCAGCCAGATTGGCGGGTTGCTGATGGCGCTGCGC